>NFZD01003849.1_pt1 | contig 67721 bp, 113 predicted proteins | sample 1095381 | NCBI WGS metagenome assembly NFZD01 (sample SAMN03609891, study PRJNA323583) | gut metagenome | isolation source: feces | host: Rattus norvegicus | place: Denmark: Riget | collected 2013 | reverse complement strand
GCCGTAGGCTTTAACGGTCGCGCTGCCGTAGGCTTTAACGGTCGCGCTGCCGTAGGCTTTAACGGTCGCGCTGCCGTAGGCTTTAACGGTCGCGCTGCCGTAGGCTTTAACGGTCGCGCTGCCGTAGGCTTTAACGGTCGCGCTGCCGTAGGCTTTAACGGTCGCGCTGCCGTAGGCTTTAACGGTCGCGCTGCCGTAGGCTTTAACGGTCGCGCTGCCGTAGGCTTTAACGGTCGCGCTGCCGTAGGCTTTAACGGTCGCGCTGCCGTAGGCTTTAACGGTCGCGCTGCCGTAGGCTTTAACGGTCGCGCTGCCGTAGGCTTTAACGGTCGCGCTGCCGTAGGCTTTAACGGTCGCGCTGCCGTAGGCTTTAACGGTCGCGCTGCCGTAGGCTTTAACGGTCGCGCTGCCGTAGGCTTTAACGGTCGCGCTGCCGTAGGCTTTAACGGTCGCGCTGCCGTAGGCTTCAACGGTCGCGCTGCCGCAGGCTTCAACGGTCGCGCTGCCGCAGGCAAAAGAAGCCGTCCTTACTTCATGACGTTCCCTTGTGTATATTCCAGCTTCCGAAAGTTCTTCCTTCGTGAAATTCTCTTCCAAGAAAGCGGCATCAACTATCTTTGCAGTTCTCAATACCCAAAACCAGTTTTCGGTAATCGCTTTCAGAAGGTCGGCTTTACTTTTGGCTTCCAACCCCATTCTGTAACCTACTTTACACGCTCCAGCGTTTTTCGCACGGTTCAGAAGTTCTTCTTTCAGTTCTTCGAATGTTTTCATGATTCAATAGGTTTAATTTTCGATTCGTCATAAATCCATATTGCGTTCTTGCTGATTTCTCCGTTCTTTCGGATTGCATTCGTCTTAAAATAATAAGATTCGCAACGAACACCTACGCACTCTTTGTTGCCATACATGAAGTGCTGACCTTCTTTAAGATTGTGCCTTTCATGGAAATCGGCAACCAGTTCATCTTTCAGATGGTTCCTCAATTCCCTAATTTCATCCTGTTTCTCTTCGATTTGTTTTTCCAAATCTTTGATTTTCTCTTTTCTTGTCATTATGGTTCCTCCATTTTCTTTTTAAGTTTCTTACTCATTTTCCTACACTGTCTCGCCTTGTCCTTGTCGCAAGGCTTCGTGCAATGGATATCTATCAGTTCCGCACTCTTGTCAAGTAGGCGGATTAACAGCTGAATGTCTGTCTTGCATAGGTTCATATCTCTTCATGGGATTTTAATCTTATCGAAGTCAATGCCTCTTTCGTTCATAAAGTCACCAAGTGCGATGATATTCTCACGTGTTGTAGTCACCTTGAAAGCCCTTGTCAGTAACTCTGGCTGTTTCGGCTCCTTATGTTCTGCTTTTGGATGTCCGGAAAACTGGAGTTGTTCGTCTTCCGTTTGTGTGATTACCGCGTGCAAATGAATAGGCTGCCATTTGATTTGTGCAACTTCATCGGACTTTCTCTTATCCTCGGCTTGCTTCCGTTCCTGCTCAGCCTTAACTCTTTCTTCCTCCGCTTTCCTTGCACGTTCGCGCTGATCTTTCAGACGGTTGGCGTACTGTATTGTGGATGCGATGTTGAGAGTGTCAATATAATATGTACGGAGCACATCGAAATCCTCGTTGAACCCTTTCAATGTGGAAATCTCATTCTCAACTTTGGCGAATAAGGAATCAATGTCTGCGCATACAGACTTCATGCTTGCCGACTTGTTGAGCCATTCCTGCTTGAACACCCTGTCAAAGTCAACAAGATTAACATTCCCATTATCGAAATAACACCTTATGCTTTCTTTCTTCTTATCCTTGTATTGTTGCTCATTCAGTTTTACTACAGAATCAATCTTTGCAGAGCATTCGCCTATTAGTCTTACAGTTTGACCTACAACTTCTTTGAACTCCCCGAAAGGCTTCATGAACTCCTTTTCTATTTCAAGGCGTTTTGAGTTCAACGCCTTGGCTGCTTTATTAAGAGCTGCTTTATCTCTCTTGGCTTGGTCTATGTTATCATCATTGTAGTTTGATATGTCATACATAGGCAATGCCTGCTTTACCATGTCTCTGATTTGAATTGCATTGGTAGTCAAACTACCCAATGTCTTCTCGCTTACGACCAATTCAAGGTCGCTATCCTTAAATACTAATTGTGTTTCCATTACTCTATATCTGCTATTTGATTTATGATATCATCAGCCATTCTTATTCTCTTTTCCATTTCAGAAAAAACCTTTTCATCTGGATATATACGGACAATATGAATAGGGGAGGACTGGAACGGGTTGTAAACAACGAAATCAGTCCAACTTGCACCACAGCACATCATGTGAGCCATACACTGGTAGAAGTATTCATACTTAACCTTAAGAAGCGATTCATTGTCGAATACCTCACTCTTATACTTCATGAATGTATTCTGATTGGGGCATTTGATTTCTATGCACCCTTTCTCCCCTGTGATTTCATCGCAAAAAAATCCGTCAGGACTACTTGCAAAATTTTGAATAGTTTGGTGCTTGCATGACCCAACTTCCACTATTTTACGCCCTGTTATCTTGGAATACAAGGCACGTGCGTACTCTTCCTGTTCAGTGCCAAATCGCATTGCTCTGCTTTCCACATTGATTACAGTCAGGTATTCGGTAAATGATACATCGTCATTAACGATATTTGGATTCATTGCACGTTCAGCAGCCAACTGGTATATATAGCTTTTTGCAGTATCGTTGAAAATATCATTCCTTCCATTTTTCATGAGAAGCCCAACGCAGCTGCCTGTGATATTCCCGATTCTACAACGGTACCAGTCAAGAGATTTTTGCTCTATGTCGCTTATCATAGCAGGGACTTTTTCGGTTTATTGTCTTCGGTATTGTTCTCTGGCATATTATCCGCATTCGATTTTTCGATAGCGGCTTGTTCTGCAAGAATAGCCAATTTGTCTTTAGTCTTGACTTCTTCGTATTCTGCGTCTTGAATATCGTCAGCTTCTTCCTTGGTGATAAGTCCCATGGATATTTCAGGACAATACGCTCTTTGCCAAAAAGCAGCGGCTCTGTAACGTAACATCTGGCTTGGCATTGATTGCCATTTTGATCCGTTTTTCTTCGTCCATCCTTCTTTGTCAGCCATCCCCATAGTAATCCAATCGCCATGGAGTGGTTCTTTATGCTCCTTATCCGTTGATTCGTATGCAACGCATCTGCAACCATAATCCGGAGTTCCTTCTTTCCCTTTAAATTCGTAGCGGAGTGGTGAAAATCTACCGCTTGCGTTAATAGTTGCAATAAGAAACTTGCTGCTGAATGCAGGATTGCCGTGTACAATATACAAATTCTGCATACACATTAGAGGGTTGCATCCCATTCGCATGGCCATATCCAATGCAATAACGCAGTTCCCGATGTTTCCTTTGTAGGTTTCGGGGACGATGGTGCTCTCTGTGTACATTTTTGCCATACGCTGCATTACCTCAAATTGTTTCACGGTCTGACCTACAGGGGTCAATGCAAATTCAGCAGCTTGTTTTGCTTGAATGATTTGCAACTCGGTTATTTGACTGTTTTCTTCCATCGTGGTTAATATTTAATTGTTTAACAAAATCTTGGTATGCCAAGTGAAAGGCAAAGGTTAGTCCTTTCACTTTCCATTATCTGTTCTTCATAGAACTGATTTGAGTATTCCTCCTTTTCTTTGATTTCATTCTTCACTTCCTTTATATCTTCATTGATAAGCTGAATAATGTCTTCCTTAGAAGAATATCCATATTCAGGAAGGTATTCAAGTTTGGAGGATTTTACTTTTTTCAGCTCTTCTTCAAGCTTCCTTAATTCGTCATCCATTCTGCTCTCTTTTGTATGTTTCGTAGGCAATGCCGATAGCGGCCAATATTTCTTTCAATCGTTTGTTCTCTTTTTTTTCTTCCTCTTTAAGGTACTTGTCATATTGACCCATATACGCAAGCTCGACCAGTTCCTCATGGCTCATTGCAGCCAGTTCTTCTTTCTTCTTCATAACCATAAATTTTAAGTGTTAATAATCAGTCACCCTGTGGGGAATCGAACCCCGATAACTCCGAAGCGGAAAAATGGATGTAGAAATAAAAATTGTTTAACAAAAAAAGATGCTTCCAGTTGCAGGGTGGTATGCAAGCCCTATCTTCACAGACCGGACTTGACAGAGTTCTTGATTAGATTAGATAATCAAAAAGTAAGTACTAACTTAATCCTAAAAAACTAAAAATCATGAAACACCTCATTGTATGTAATTCTTACACTTAAAATACACAACATGAAAATTATCGTAAATACCGTAATAGACATGCACTTGACAGGACTGTCGGTTATGAACGCGCTGACCAGCATCGCAAAACTTGCAATGGTAGCGAAAACAGCGATAATGAACTCTACATACCTCATACCAGTTCCTCCACATAATTAAGATTAACCTGCTTGCACTTGTACTTCGACTTAACAATATTCCTGTACATTTCCAAGTTCTCAACCTTAATTGGAATTTGCAACTTCACCGTGTCGCGCTGACCGTCTTCGTATATCAGCTGATAGCCGATTATTATGTATTTATTTTCCATATATGTTTGTTTTTTTATAACTATCTGATTATCTTTTGGTTACGATGTAAAGGTAATATATTTTTAGCTTTTGTCAAACTGTTTTATCTCTAAAATTTCTTACCTTAACTTTGTATAACTATTTGATTATCAGTATTTTATTGTTGCATGTTTTATTACGTCATACGCATTGCAATACCACCGACCGTTCTGCCTGTTGGCAGGTCTCTTCTCTGCTCGTATGTCACCTGAGCCTACAAGCCTTAACAACCTTCCGCGACCGCCAACAATGTCAGATGCTTCACGCTGACCAAATGTCTTATCGTTAAGAACTACCTTAAGAACTTCCTCGTCAATCATAGCGGTTATTCATCAAATAGGTTGTTTCTATGGGCATATTGGATGAACTCTGATTTCTCATGTATGCCAAGCTTGATGTAAACGGACTTTATATGGTTCTTGACAGTATATGGTGACAGGTATAACTTATCGGCTATGTCATCATTGCTGCTACCTTTATATACCATCTCCATTACTCTCATTTCGGCATCGGATATTTTGCTGTTGAATTTCGGGCAGCATATAATACCTTCATATTTGCATTCACCGCGCATCGGGCACTTCACACGCTCAAAATTAAACCTGCCTTTTGAATCGACATCCCTGTGTGTGTTGTCCAGTTCACCGAAGTTGCATTTGCAAAACCTGTTCGCCATTAAGAACTGGAAATACGGTGTGTTGTGAGCACTCTTTTCATAACACTTAGCGAGCGCTTTATATGCGCTTGGATAGCATTCGCGTATTCTATCCAAAATATCCTTTACGAGTGCGGTATCTTTGTCTGTTACCAGCTTGTTTTTCCCGTCCGGAAACATGCACCAAAGTTCATCCTCAAATATATAAAACTCCAAGTCATTCATTGCTCTTGTATTTTAATCCCATAAATCTTCTATTTTTATCCCGGTCAATCTGGAAAGGACTTTAGTATGCTCTTCATTGGAAGGCTTCATACCATAAATTATCCAATTTCTTACGGTATTTGAGGATGCGCCAGTTTCTTTCACAACATTGGTGATAAATTCCGTTTTTGGGTGAACGGCATCCGGAAGGTTCTTATAATAACTCTTTAGGGTTATTTTTTCGCCTTTATCGGTGTTTTCGTTTGAATTTAATTTATTTTCCATTACCTTTGTATTGTTGTATAAATATTAGTAATGCAAATATATCCATAATACGGATAAATGGATAATTTATAGTCTTAAATATCCTTAATATGGATAATTTTTTATTCTTATGGATAATCGGTTGAAACAATTTAGGATTCACATGAATCTGACGCAACAGCAGATGGCGGAATTGCTCGGAGTAGCGCAGAACTCATATTCAAGGATGGAAAATGGGGTTACTGCATTCAAGGACGCATACAAGAAAACGATAGAAGAGAGATTCCATCTTACTGTAGGATGGCTTTCGGGAGCTGATGTGCCTATGTTTGCAAGTGATCCGGTCGCTGGAGTGATGAAGAGCAGCACTCCGAGGATAAACAAGGAGAAACTCAAAGAGCAGATACTTGACGAACTTGTAGAGAAGCGGATACATGAGGAAGACAATTCAATCTACATTAGCAAAGAAGTATTCGAACAGATAACAAGGCTTACAGAGACTGTATTGTCGCAGCAAAGGACAATAGAATATTTGCAGGACCAAAATAAAAAAATTCTTGCCCAGCAGGGGAGTACTGCAAAATGTGCTCATGTAGGTGGGTCGGACATTTCAATATAAGGCATAAGGAACCAAAATACTAAAAACAATATATATGATTATATCGGACGAAGGAATAGCTATAAGCAACAGATTCTTCGAAGCAATCGAAATGCTCAAAACGAAGAAAAAAATTAGGGGATTGCAGACTTTTACAAGGGAACATAATCTAAACAGGTGGAGTGTGAATCAGGTGAAATTTTATCCAAACAGAAGTGTGCTAAAGCCAGAATGGATAGTTTACCTGCACAAAGATTATGGCATATCTGTTGAATGGATTGTACTCGGCAAGGGTGATATGTTTGACAGTAGTCAAAATAAATAATTATTATAAATGTTATAAAACGTGTCTTTAATATAAGTATATTATTGTAATATATTAAAATTGAACTACTTATAGTGTAATTACCGACTGCTTTGGGAGCAGGGGGTCGTGGGTTCGAATCCCGCTACCCCGACTAAGTATAGAGCACTGATAATCAGTCATTATCAGTGCTTTTCTTTCCTAAAACAGTTACCGTAATGATTAAAAAAAAGACATTTCTGTCCACCAGTGGACATAAATACGTGTCGGAAACTTGTCCTTTAATTTAATCGCAATATGGCAACTTTGAAATTAACCATTTTAAAAGCTAAAATGCTTAAAGGCGGACGGCATAAAATAAGGATAGCCATCTGCCATAAAACAGAAACCTGTTACATCATAACAAAGTATTCAATAGATAATTCTTCCCAGTTCAAAAACGGTCAGGTGGTTAAACGACCTGACGCATCAATCGTGAATACAAAACTGAGAGGATTGCTAAACATGTACCAAGAAAGGCTTGACAATATCCAAAATGAAGGAATGTATTCATGCCAGCAAATAAAGGACATACTGACTCGACATGAATGCACTCAGAAGCTTTCAACATTCAAATCAGTATGCGATGATTATATCTCGGAACTTGAAAAAAACGGCAAGACCAATTACGCAGACATGATTGGTGACAGCACAAGATATTTCTTAAGTTTTACGAAAGGAGATTTGGCGTTGACGGACATCACTCCTGAATTGATTGAAAAATATGCAGGCTACATTAAAAAGAAAAAATGGAGCGCAGCGACAATAGGAATACACTTGCGTAATGTTAGGACAATTATCAATCGAGCGATTAAAAAGCGGAAGGTGTCGTATGAAGTGCATCCGTTCATAGATTGCTCAATACAGCAGTCTCCTGTTAGGGATGTAAACATAAGCCTTGAATCGTTAAACAGGATTCTGAATGCCGACTTAGATAGCAAAGCCTTGACAGTTGCAAAGGATTTGTTTTCATTATCTTTCTATCTAGGAGGGATGAACATGATTGACTTGATGAATGCTGATTTTAGCGACCTTAATAATATAAGGTATGTAAGGGCTAAAATTGAAGGACGGTCAAGTTCGGATTGTACAATCGTAATACCTATACACGACAAGGCCAAATCAATTATACGGAAATGGTTAAACAGCAATACTGGCAAACTTGATTTCGGATATAATTTCAGCGTGTACAAGAACTTTTCAAGACATGTGTCTCGCGCAATAACAAATCTGTCAAAGGAACTAAACATAAAAGAACGTGTAGTATATTATTCAGCGCGTAAAACTTTTGCTCAGATTGCTTCCGAACTTGGAATACCGGATAGTGTGATAGATTATTGTCTTGGTCATTCAGATAGGGGTAGGGGAGTTATCAGATACTATACTAAGGTAAAAGAGAAGCAGGCGGAGATAGCCATCAATCGAGTGATAGACTATGTCGAGAATCCGGATAAGTACAAGGAGTATATAGAAATGAGAGCGGACATAATGATGAGAATCTAATAATTAAGGCAGGATTTAGTCCTGCCTTTTTTTATGCCCGTATGCAAAAGGAGCATTTAATTGTCTTTATTCTTATCAAAATGCCCTTTTAACACAATAACGCCAAGACCAATTATGTTAATCGTTGTCGTTGTTAATATAACTGTCATTATTGAATCGGAGATAAATCCCCTTTTTACCAATGCGCCATTACTGCCTATTATTTCAGTCGTTTCTATTGGATTCAATATTAGAACCAATCCATTCACGGCAATTAGTAGGAACACGAACAAAAGGTAATAAGCGATAGTCCTTGTAGCCCATTTCTCTAATCTACGGCGTGCGCGTGTGTCCTCCAGCATACGCTGCTGCTTCAATAGCTTTTCACTGGATGATAACAATTCCGAATTTGGATTGTCCGGAATTGTAGAAATAAGAGTTTCTGCAAGGTCGGCAAACTTATCGTCATTCTTTTTAGGCGATTTTTCACCAAAGAAAAAATTCCTAATAGCTAAGAATATTAAATACCCTCCATATTTAAGACAGAGTGATTTATTACTTTTAGATTTGCCAACTGCGCTATCAAAAGCGGCATCCACATCTTCGGCTCTTTTCCCATTGTTTTTCATAGACCTTGTTCCCATCGTCCGCTCTTGAAGTATTCTTTTATAATTTCAGCATCTATGACCTTGTTCCAAGTAACCGAGTTACTGCCTTTTGAGAAAACAGTCTTAGCCCACGGGCTGTCATTTTGGTGTGACCAGTCGCTTAATGTATTGGCAGAATAGCTATAATAAGAGTCCACGATTCCTGTTATTGCAATGAGCGTTTCTTTGTCACTCAAAAATGCTTCTTTGTCGTTTGTGCTCAAATCACCTGGAACCGCTTCTACATATCTTTTATACGAACGTGGGAATACCGGGCCAAACGGCCATGCTTTTGGCGTATCATCCAAGAATAGAGGCTTATCATGATTGCTTAAGTATAAACCATAGCACATAAACAGAAGCTTTTGCATCTGAGTTTTGTTAAGTATGGTGCCGTGCTTATAATAAGCAAGCCAACTTATCAACCGCATGTAGTCTATACTTGTTAGTTCCATGATAATACATTTGATGTTGCAAATTAAACATATTTAGATTTATTCCGATTGATAATAGGACTTTTTTTATCATTTATTTGCTATTTATTGCAAAGTACACTTTGCAAAATGAATGGACATAGTATATGAACAAAAAAGGCCGGATATTTACCCAGCCTTAAAATTATTACGCTTTTCATTGTCATCCTCTGCAATGCTCGCAAAGAAATTCCTTAGCCACAGGAAACATTTCCTCGGCTATTTCCCCGGCAAGATAGCATACATCCTCTCCCATTAGGTCATATCCCAAACTTTCCGCTATGTGTGTGCTCAAATGGTGTACCTCATGGAACAGGGAGTTGCAAAACTCAGAAGCCGAACTTGCAACGCTTATCACAAGCACGCTCATCCCGTTACCCGAATAGCAAAGACCCGTGTTCTTGCTCCCTGACGATAGGTTTTCGTATGCAGTCTGCAAACTGTCCTCGCCGGCTCCTGCACTCTCCAGTGAACGCATAATCTCTTCCACCTCATAGTGCGTAACGGCATAGAAGCATGTTATCTTCCAGCCGTTAGCTCGTTCCAAGCGAATATACTGCCTTATCATATCCAGTCTTCCCAATCAGCACCAGCACCTTTCGCGTCAAGGTCAACAAGATAGTGGCGAAAAACATTTCCTCCGGGCATGTCAGGGTCATCGATTACATTCTTCACATACATTGCCAAATGCTGTTCGTCCGCAATGCTCGATTTCAAGAAGTCCGCACGGCACATATTGGCAATGTAAACAAAATCGTACCCCTTGTTATGCTCCAGCTTCACACCATACTTGGTAAGCAGTTCTTCCACCTGTTCCTTCGTGTACGGTTCGATGCTTTCCAGTTTATCGGTAGCACCACTCTTACGCTTCATTCTCTTTACAGCAAACTCGCACGCTCTGCGCGAAAAATGGTATCCGTAATTCCGCAAGTACGCCCTCATTGCACGCGGAATATCATCATACATATCCAATGGCATTTCCATATCATTCATCATTTAAAGATTAAAAGGGAGCATATCACCTACACTCCCTCAAAATAGATTATCGTCTCACGTAGCGTCCGGTGTACGGGTCTCTCCCTCTCCGTTCGTTCATGTACGGGGGATAGTCTTCCCAGCGTTCACGCGGATAGCGTTCGTTCATGCGCTCGTCCTCCCCGTCATCGTAGTCTTCCTCACGCATACCGTAACGGCCGCTTCTCAGAGGTTTGCGCTCTCCCATTCGCTCACGCTCGTACCATCTGTTTTCCTCGTCCTCACGGTGACCAATGCGGCCTTCTTCGCGGTACGAGCCGCCATGCCGCATACCTTCGATGCACTCCATGGCCTTGTTGACATAGTGCAGCATCTTGCCTACTGTTTCCGCAAGGTGCTCCACCTTGTTTTCGGTTATTTCTATCACTAACATAGTCACTTGTTTTTATTAGATTTGTTTTCGTCACCGTCAAGCTTGCTCAACAGACGCTTCATCATACCTTCAAGGCTGGCATTCGTCTGAGCCAACTGGTTCACCTGATTTTTCAGCGTGGCGATTTCCTGCTCCTGCCGCTGCTTCTCGGCAAACTCGGGATTCAGCTGCATCAGAATCTCGTCATACTTCACAATCTTCTGCTGCTCTTCCTCGTATCGGTTGATGATGCTTACCGATTCGTTCTTCAAGTTCGATATCTCAGCGTTCATAGCTTCGCGGTTGACAGTGACAAAGACATTGCCTGTGCCGAAATCCGCGCTCTCCTTGTTTGCAGGGAGTTGTTGGAACTGGCGTTGCGCACCGCCCACATTGGCGTAGATGTCAACTACCTGTTCCTGCATCTGCCCGAACTGTTGGTTGGCCGGGAATTTGAAAACGGGCTGCGTCACCTGTGTGATGTTGCCTATCTCTATACGAGGTGTCTTCTCCTTATAAAGTATGTAAATGGTCTGGTTTACTCTTGCTGACTGAAACATATCTATAGTTATTAGTTGTTTGAATTGAATAGAGGGGAATTTCACCCCTCATTGTTTATTCCTGTTCTGCCTGTGCAGGTGCAGTAGCCGCTGGAGCAACGATAGCGATTAACAATGAATCATTCACCGTCACGCCTTGTGCGCATCCGCATCGCACGCAACTCGGCTGGATGTCACGACCCAAGTTGGTCACGGTTATGGTTGTTGGCAAGCCACTATATCCTTGGAAAGCCACAACAAATGTTTCGGTAAAAACCTGAGTGTGGGCACCACAACATCCTACAGGAACAACTACGGAAATGGTAGCCGTGATAGGAATAAAAATCGTAGTTCCAACCAATCGCGGTGTACCGTTCTTGTATGTTACAGTAGTCTGCGGTTGAACGGTAGAATCAACGCAATACTGCTTGCACAGCTTTTCCTTCATTACAGCCAGCACTCTCAACTGGTTGGCGGCAGGGGCTACATTAGCCCCGACCGGTGATAAATACACTGCCATGTTATTTTCGATATTTGAAATTAAACATTCGGTTTATTTATCAGCAACCACATCCGTTACCACAGCCGTTGTTCCCAAACGGATAGCCGTAGTTGTTACAGCCACAGCCAAACGGGTTAGGAACTACATAAGCCGGTGTAGGACACGGACGGATTTGACTAACAATGTTAGCAGTCTGAGCCTGCTGTGAATCGGAAAGTTCACACTTCATCAGACGGTCACGAAGATTCTGATTCTCCCTCTGCATCTCGCGCATCTCCAGTGCGCAGAACTTCTCATTGATGATTTGTGTCTGTGCGTCAATCTTCGCACCAAGGACGTTGAACTTAGCAGCCGCATCGCTCTTGATGTCATCAGTCTGCTGGATTGTGCGGATTTGGTTATGGTAGCCTTGCTCGGTAACCAGTGTCTTGATGTCGCAGCAACAAGCGGCAAGTTTACCTGCAAGGTCGCAATTACCTGCCTGAATAGCGTTGATAATCTGCTGACCGCTCATGTTCACCTGATTGCCTACTTGCAAAATCTGAGTTGACAAGCTGTTGATAGCTGTCTGTACGGCATTGATGTCACAATTCAGAGTTGATGCAAGCTGAGAAATAGCTTGTCCGTTTCCTTGAATTGCGCTCATCAGAAGTTCACGACCATTGTCGTTGTTGATTAACGATGCAAGGTCAGCACCGCCTTGACCCAATCCTCCACGGTTAAACCCGTTACCGAAACCGTTGTTACCCCAGCCCATGAGGAAGAACAGGAAGATTACCCACATAAACCCGTTGCCGTCACCTCCGAACCCGTTGCCACGATTGTTCATCATGGCCATAACCATGTTCGGGTCTAAGCCGCGATTCTGACAAAGAGAAGCAATCAGCGGAGCCATGCCACCGCCACCGAAGCCTTGGTCACCCAAGGAGAAAATTTTTGTGTCACTCATAAGTTGTATTTGTATTTTGTAACCCGGTCAATATCGACCGTGCTGCAAAAGTATAAATAACAGCCTATGCGGTAAACTAATTACTTCCAAGCAAATTCCGAATTTGTTCCAAATAAATTCCCAACATTTTCCGCGTCCTCATTCTCTCGTCAAATCCGTTCATGATGTTGTTCACCGTTCTCACGTTCTTGTTGATGAACTTCGCTATGCTCGCGTTCGTGAAACCTTTCTTACCCAATAAATGAACAAGAAGATACCGCGCGTTCACGGTATCTTCATCCTTCTTGCCCGACAATATACACTCAGCCGGCACTTCCGTTTCCTCCGAAACAACCTTCAAAACTTCCGAAAATATATTAGACTTACACATCGTGTTTTATTTTAAAGAATTACCTTCCTTAAAAACAAATTACAAGACAAAATTGTTTTAGCTTATTTATTCTTTCCGTACATGATTACCACAAGCAGGATAGCTATACCGATGCACATCCATCCTACCTGTTTGGGCGTGGTAGATTCCTTTTTGTCCTTCACCTTTTCATGGGATTCATTCTTTTTAGTGTCAGAAACAACGCTCTTTGATGTCTCTACCTTCGTGCTGTCATTGGTGACAGATTCTTTTCTCTCGTCCTTGCTGAAATCGCCTTTCGCCTGTCCTTCCGCCAGCACGGGTCGTGTCCCTGTAACGCTGTCAACAGGCTTGTCGGTGTCATATACACGGAAATCAATCGTGTAGTTTCCGTTTGTCTTAATCAGTTCTACCAACGAAGCATTGGAGCCATGCACGGCATTGACCGATTCACGGATGCTGTCTTTCTTCACTTCTTCAACATCTTTCTTGACCGCCTTATGCGAACTACCGCAAGCAACAAGCAGAAAAAACAACCATACCGAGAATACCCTCGATATGGTCAGATAGAATAAGTATCTCATAGGCTAAGCACTTGTTTCCTGTTGTTCCAGTCAGCCCGGAAACTTACGTGTATCCAATCTCCCCCATGCTCCCACAACAATTGGTCAAAGGGCAGATTCTTTCGGATATACTCAAATAGCAGCTTGTTCTGTTGTCTGTCACCTGTATCTATGTCGGCAGCTTCACAGGCCATGTGCTGGCTGGTAGCCGAACCTTTCACCGCCTTGTTCAATGCCGGGCATCGATAGCCCGATGTGACAATGATAGGCTTACCGTACCAGTCGCGCAAAGGGTCAAGAACGTGATTTACCAAAGCCTGCACATTTGGTAGCAATTCCTTTGGGATTCTGTTGTCAATCCCCAATCTGTCAGCAGTCGCGCTTCTGACAAACTCCGCTGTTGCAAACCATTTCATTTCTGTTCCTCCTTCTTAATATATTCTTTTATTACCTCATACACATCACCAGCGTCCTTATAGGTAACGCATTTGACGATTCTCTCCATAATGTCCGGAATCTCGGCCGCATGACTGTGCTTCCGCTTGTTGTGCTCCCATACGCTCCTGAACTCGATAATCAGCACACCCACCGTAATAACCATGGTCATATATGGTAGTATATACCATGAGAACAGCAAGCCCAAGGAATCGAACATCAGTCCGAACAGCATCATCCTCCAGTAATCACCTGCCTTCGAAAAGGTTCTTCGCAACCCTTTGCTACTGACACGCTCGCCCATAAACTTAGCCGTCTGCACCCCGTCCCACATATCCACGAGGACGGAAAAGAACATAAGAAACCAGCACAACAGGATAACCCCTATGTGCATGTACAATCTCGTTAGGTCAAGCGACCCCAAGTAGTCAATAAAGTCGTGCAAATTCATTACAGAAAGTTTTATCGTTTTAAAAAGTGTTTGTTGTTTGCAAATATAACAAATGCTACTAACCGTTATCGGAAAATAGCATACAATTTAGTCTTAATAAAACTTAAACGATAAAACAGGGATTGAATAGTAGTATATATGAGGTCGATTGTATGGATTGTACTGAATTTTATACCGAAACAGCGTTTACGACTAAAACGTTTTGATTTTTCATGACATTCTTCCGCTTCCTGTTCAGAGCCTTCTCCGCTTTCTCCAAGTCGCGAATCATGGTTTCATTGAACACCTCCGAATAGATTTCGGTAGTCTTAACGGAAGTATGCCCCAGCAACCGCTGAACCGTTGTTATCGGTACACCCTGATACACCAACAAGGTAGCACAGGTATGTCTCGCTGTGTGGAAGGTGAATTTTTTATTGATTTTGGCGATGATGCCTAATTTAGCCAACGTACGGTTTGTCTCTGAGTTGCATGCCAATGCTGCCAGATGCTTAACATCGTCGTATCGGTGTAGGATCCTTGCTGCTTTCCCACCGAAAAGCAAGTACAGTGGGATGTTTAGCTTGCTTCCAGTCTTGACGCTATTGAGCACCAACCACTCATGACCGTCGATGGTGACCAGGTTCTTGTAGGTTAACTGTCGAAAATCAGAATAGCGAAGCCCTACATAACAGCAGAACAGGAAGGCATCGAGCACATGGCGCATGGCCTTCTCTTCCACTTCGACCGTTTCCAGCTTCTTCAGCTCGTCCGGGGTAAGAAACTCATGTCTGCCTTTCTCCTGTTTGATTTTGTACTTTCTGAACGGATAAGCGTCCGCGTGCATATATCCCTGGTTGATTGCCTCATTGACCAAGGTACGGAGCTGTCTCATGTGCTTGGCTATCGTATTGACCGCATTGCCCTTTTCTCTCAAGTATTGCTCAAAATCACGAAGGAATGTATAGGTAAGATCCTTGAAGTCCAATCCGGAACGGAAATCATGCAGGACCGCCAGTGTCGAGTGCAGGTTGTCCTTGGTGGACTGCTTCTTGTCCGAATTGTCAATGGCTGATTTGGCAAAAGTGGATAAGCTGACATTCACCGTACTTTTCTTCTTGACAGCATCCTTCAGTAGTGAGAGCGTGGCAGGTATTCCGCGCTTCCAATACCCCAACTCTATGCCTTGCAGATACAGGATGTATTCATAGAGCATTGCGTTGAGTTCGTTAGATTGGGGGTGGTTAATGACTTGTGCCCCCTCACGGCTCCAGCACTCCGGTTTGAGATAGATGTTTGTTTTAAAATATGATTTCCGCTGGTTAAGATAGGCTTCAATCTGTACTAATGCGGTTCCCTGTCGGTTTAGTTTGTTTTGTCGGTTATAAACCAAACGGTATCTGATCTTCTCTAACATACTCAACTTTTTGTTTTAAAGTTAAAAAAATCTTCTGTATTTACAAAATAAACCACAAAAAATGCTTCTGGGAGGATTGTTCACTAATTTGAAGCTGTATCCGTTCATGGACAGAGGAGATTCTGATACATTCAAAATTTGGACATCTGGTTTTTATTCTACTTCTAATGGTATTACAAATGAAGAAGGAAAACCAAATGGCGAATCACCTAATGGAAATTTATTAGTTTTTGATTCAGGATGGTATGGTGTTAAAATATATAAGCCACATAGCAATCCCTATTTATATGTACAAACAAAAGGTGGTAGCGTAGATTCTTATTGGTATAAATTTACAGGTACAAAACTTTAACAAAAGTATTGTTATGTACATCTTCCTGGGAGGAATTTTAGGGATAAATGAGAGTTGGTTAAGGCGTATGAATTGGACAGGAGTTGATATTGATACTATAACTGGAACAGGATTTTATCAATTTGCGAATGGAATTAATGCACCTACTCCGTATGGATTTTTATTTTCTTTTTTGCAACCTAATTCATCTACGGCACATATATTCTTATCAACTCAAAACCGATTGTTTACTAGGTTGTTTGTAGGTACTTCATGGACTGCATGGAAAGAATATTAATTTACATTATCATAGTAGTGCATCCACATGCACTACTATGAATCATGTATTTCTTCCCGAATCTGTTCATTCATGCTAAAAGTATCTATCTGTTCCCCCTTTGCCATGTTATACGTGATGAATGTTTTGAACAAAATGTTTTTGTTCACCGATATATCGCGCAAATTGATATATAAAAACTTGCTAAATTGCTTTCATTGTAAGCATCCTGACATATCCTGCTGATGGAGTTTTTGGTGTATATATTATATCGCTATTTACTTTTGATAGCGAAAAATAATCAATATAATTATTTTCTGTACCTATAAGAAACTCAATTGAACTGTTCTTTACAAAGAACACAAAAAAATTAGCATCTTGCCCAATCGGATTAATTATAAGAACACCTTTTATTTTTCCTATATTTTGAGGAATAATAGCTGAAGTGTCAGAAAATGAAATGCAATTAAAAAACATTTTCCAATATGTACTACTCATTAATCCGCTTCGCGTTTCGCTTGCAATCGGAAGTAATCCTCCCAGTAATGATGCAAAAGCCTGTTTAGTCATTAATGAAGACCCGCTTGTAGAGTTAATAACTCTTACATGTGAGCAGTCCGTAACGACAGGAAGTTGGTTCTCGTAAGCATCGTTTCCAGTGCTTGCGCTGTCAGCCAAAGCAGAAACACCGCCTTCCTCCAAAGTCGAAATTCCGCTATTCAGACCACCGCCTGCCATCGCGCTGCTCATCTTCAACGCAACCAGTGTCACCATATCATCAACGGAAATTCCTTCCTCGTTACCGTTATCGTCAATCACCTTGAATCCTTTGATTTTGTCAAAGCGTTCAAGCAGTTCCTGACGCGCGGCTTCCATGGCATCTTCCTGTCCGCTATCGTCACCGACAGCCATACCGTCATCCGCCATGTCGGCATCAGCCATTCCGCTGTCTTCCGTACCACTGACGGCACCTTCATCCATTCCGGTATCCGCACCCGTTTCTGTACTCATATTCTCGTTCTCGTTAAGGTTCGCATTCATGTTTTCGTTTAGGTTCTCGTTGTTCAAAACATTAGCATTATTCTCTTCCATAATCGCCTATTATTTAGTTCCACAAATATAACAAAAAAACTCACATTATTATCTTATAATCAAAAGATTTTTAGGACAAAACATCACTTATCAGCATCCAGTCGGCAGACATGTTATCGGATAACACGATAAAACGTCCGTCCGTGTAACGCAACTTCTTCTTTGTCACACCGTCAGCCAGCAACGGCAGCGGTGCGTCCATCGTGTCGCGGATGCTCACATACCACCTGCCGTTCAGCCGCACGAGCGTATGCTTCTTGTAGGGTTGCACAGAAGGGCTGAAATCACCGCCAAAACGGATAACAACCGTCAGTTCATCCTCGATAGCCGACACCTTGCTCTCCAGCGCAGTCACCCGTCCGGTCAGTGCGCTAAGGCTGGTGTCAAGCTTACTGATACGCCCGTCGATGCCCGTCAGCGTTTCCTCTATCTTACCCAAATCAGTCGATAAGTCAGCCACCATCGCACCGATTGTCAGCATAGAGCGTTCCAACTTACCGACCGCAACATTCAGCGTGTCGGTCGCTGCAATCGCTTCCGTTTCCTTTGGCAACGCATATCCCTTCATCGCAGTCACCTCGTCAGCCGAATGGCTGTGCACCTCGGCTCCGATGTTCTCCGTGGTAACCTCCACCGAAACACCCTCGCTGCCGTCATACGTCAGCTTGCTGCCACCCTCCGTATCGCCAAGCTGCAACGTCAGCACATTCGCCACCTTGTCGGCAGTACCTGCACTATCGGGCTTGCCGACACTTACCTTCACACCTTCCGTCCCATTCGATGCGGTCACGGTAAACGAGCCGTCCTCGCCCGATACAAACGAATAAGTAGTATCCGTATCCGTGAACACCGCATTTTTGGGCACGGAAGCCGCAATAGTATATCCGCTGTCCGTGACACTCTTGCCGTCCTCACTGCCGAACACAGGCACATGCCCTACTGCCGCACCGCCTTCTGGAGCCTGAACGGCATTGTCAGCCAATTTGCCCTGCTCGCTGGTGGCATAATCCTCGCTGTCCGTAAATGCCGCGGAACCCAGTCCGTCAACGGCAGCCTTTATCATATTCGCAATGCTGCCTTCCGTCTCCGCGTCACCCAGAATCAAGGCAATCGCATCGCTAATCGCCTTCACCGCTTCCTTCGAAGCAGCCAAGGCGGCAATGTCCTCCGCACTCATGCAGCGCGGCACCGTAGTACCGTCACTCACAGGTATCAGTTCCTTGCCAGTGACCTCCTTCACCCGTTCCGCATTAGGTATTGTTACTCCTTTAGCCATATATCAATCCTCCCATTTTACAACCTGTCCGTTGCTGAACAGCACCTTCCAGTCATTTGTCCACCACACTTCCACGCCCGTGTCCTGCGTCAATGTACACACCAGTGACACGCCTGCCGACAGCCCTTTGCCAATCCTATGCGCCACAGGGCAAATCCCGTCATCCATGCGATAGGCATCCACGCACAATCCGTTGCCCACACGGGCGGCACTGACGGAGATTCCCACACCGAACCATTCCGCCACCGCGCGCATCCATGTCCGTACCCTGTGTGCCGTAGTCGTTATACATCCCATTGCCGTATCTCCTTATTTGATTACAATTCCAGTATAGACCACTTCCACCTCCTTGCGGATGCCAGTAGCAAAATCCGTGTCAGGGAAATCAGCTTCTATGCGCATCATCACCGCACCGCGCGACAGCTTCTCGCTGTTCATGCACGCCACGAAGTTTCCGGAGTCAATGCGTATCATGTCCTTCTTCTCCACTTTCACCGACCTGTCGGACTTTACATAGAACGTACAGCGGAAGTCCACATCATCCATGCCAGTGTCCTCAATCGGGTCGAAATGCACGTTCACCTTGAAGTCACCACCGAAGTGGACAACAACCTTGTTTTCATTTAAGCAATCGCTCATAATCATTCTACTTTAATAACCGAATATATTCTTTCCATGCCCTCGGTGTGCCGCCTGCCGACTTGTACAAACGCTTTCTGTTCCCGTCCAGCTTGTACAATTTCAGCTTGCTACCGTCATAGTTCTTAGCGTAGTCGGGGTTATTCTCGTTAGCATACGCGGACATTTCAAAGCTTATAGTGTAATAAGCCGATTCACGCGGTTTGCAGAACGGATTGCCTTTCAGCCACTCCACGAAGTATCTCCAGTAGTACTTCACCCACGAGCCTGCAACCTGCGCCTGCTTTAGGTGGATTGTTTCGTGGGTTTTGAGTCTTAGACCTGCCGATGTGCCGATATATCTGCTCATAGCAGCTTCTCTCTTCTTACGATAGATAAGACGGCCGCACCACATCATTACATTGCTACCCTTGAACGGGAAGTGCTTCATGGGCAACAGCACAAGTTCATCGATGTCCGAGGGCTTGCTGCCGAACAGCATGCCGATTAGTTTGAATAGTTCACGCATGGTCAGCCCTCCTTATTCTGTAACTCGTTCAGGTGGTCATTGATGGAATCGGCAAACACGCCCGGAAGCATGGAAGCTAAATTGCGTAGAAGTTTCACCTCTCTGTCAGTCAATTCAACACCGTCTTCCGTGGACTGGTAAATCTTCTCGGCCAGCACATGTGCGTCTATGCCCGGCATATTATTGTAGATTGAATTGCCAAAGAAGAACGTCATATCGTTCGCCACCCTCATTTCTTTCTTTATCCCCTCGTAGATTGGGAACTTTGTAAAATCTATTTTCATACTATCTTGTTTTTTAATTATCCGCAATAGAATATAACCCAATTGTCTTTTTCATCTTTTACTAGCATTAAGCTATGTTGGTCAATATCAAATGAAGTCTTTTTTCCACCGTCATTTTGGTTCATGAACGTGCCGCCTGCTAATGTAACTTTAGAAGTATTGTGTTTTTTTATATACAAAACCTTTCCCTTTGGCGCATTAGGCATATTTACAGTAATGTCTGATGTGTTAGTCAATGAGATAATATCATCATTCAATTTCAATGTTTCACTAGACGATACTGCTCTTGCATTCAATTTCAATCCATCCACAGATACGTATCCGCCTGTACCAGGACGGAATACTACATTGCCTCCTTCGACTCTCAGCAATGCACCACTCTTGATAGAATTTCCATTCCTATTGATATCTATGAATCCTGCACCTATATACGTAGTATCATTTCCTGTATAAAGAATACCATCAACTCTTTCATATCTATGATAAGACATTGTAAATTGTTTATATGTCATTTGTAAAATATCGACATTAAACATTCCCCTGTCTGCACGACCTATATAGTCTTCTCCTATAGAAAATCCTCCTATCATTCCTTTATTCGCATTAATCTCTCCCGTGATAGTAGCCTTTAAACTCTTGAACTCACCCGTCCGCGTATCCATGAACAAGTTCGGTTGCCCGTTCGTGTCAAGCTGCGACTTCATTTGTCCATAAGGATGTCCGTCAGAAGTATATCCAAGCAATTTGAACGAAAATCCTGCAATGTTCGCCCCGTCAGCAAAGAACGTATCGGTCACAATGCTGGTGAACTTCTGCATCGCTTCCCAGTTCGTGTCACCGTTAGCCGAGGTGGGAGCCGCTGTTACAGTAGCACCAAAGTTACGAACAAGGAAATTGTAGTACACGTTGTCAATCTTGTATATAATCTTGTCACGCTTCTGCGCGTTCCATGTGTAGCTTTGACCAGAAGTGAACACGCCACGGTCATAAGGGAATGCACCGGTAGCACCCGTATCGCCTTTCGCGCCTGGCTTACCGTCCGTAGCCACACCGACACCCTTCTCCGCTATATAGTTATCATTCCAACTATTCGCATCCGAAGCAGTCCGATAAGCACGCACGGCAAACTGCGTATAACCAGCCGTTGCAGGAACGGCAATCTGTGTGCTTAGGGTAGCACCGACATGGGCAGACCACGAACCGTTGTATTTCCTTGCGACCAAATAGAACGCATTACAGTCACTCACATTGTTGTCCACGCTCTGCTTCATCGTCATGACGAACGAGGAAGGCGAAGGGCTACCCGTAGAAGTGAAGTTGATAGCGCCAATCGGGCAGTCCAGCCAATATGATGCGGCAGGGTTGACAGGCTCCATGATAACCTGCCAGTCGGGATGTACCGAAGACGTGGAAGCCGTGCCTTGCAGGATATAACCGCCCGACTTGCTGCGCATATACCGTCCGTCCGTAAACCGCATGATGGCACGAGGAGGTTCGGAAGTGTCCACCTTGGCAGCATATGAGCCGCCACCGAAATCAACCACCTGCCCTTTCTTATAAGGCACCTTGCTCGATTCCCAGTGACCTACTGGGGTAATGCTCGTACCGTCCTTGCCGTTCTCACCGTCCTTTGACCAACGATGTACCACGGCAGGAGTGTTGAACTCCGACCACACACCGTTGTCCTTGTATCGCTTACAAGCCCACTCCACTTGGTTGTTTTCATCCACACCAAGGAAATTATCCGTCCAACCAGTAGGCACATACTTGTCCTGCTGCTTGCTGTCGGGCTTGGCAGGAGGATTGTCTATGATGTTGCCTCGCGTATAGACGAACTCCCAGTTCGTTCCGTCCTTGCCGTCACCCACCATGAACATCCAGCGGTCATCCTGCCAGATGTATGTCGAGCGGTCGGTGGTATTGTAGTATGATTGTCCTTCCTTCGGGTTGGCAGGGGGCGTGGCAAAGCTGCCCAAGAACTCGATGCTTGTGCCTTTCAGTTCGCGGCCGTCCATCAGCATCGTCCAGTCGGGGTGCACTTCCCATTCGGCAGGAGAGCCTTTCAGAATATACCCACCATTCTGTTGTCTGATATACTTACCATCAGAGAACTTCAATATCTTGATAGGCGGTTCGGAGGTGTCTTTATTCGACACGAACACGCAGTTGGCGAAAGACACCATCGTTCCTTCCTTGTAAGGAGTCTTTGACGATTCCCAGTGTCCGCCACCTGCAATAGTCAGACCGTCCTTGCCCGGCGCGCCTTTCTGTACTTGCTCCAGCCAATCAGGATTATTAGTTGAAGGCTCGCTGGTAGTACCGTTCTCATTCAAGCACAACCATAACGACCCATTATGAGTTACACGGTTATAGTAACCATACTTCCCTGGCTTCCAATCACCCTTATCAATCGGCACGCGCACATGGTCACCCGTAATCTCATCCACCTGGAATATCAATCCAGTCATGATGATATTCTGCAACACGGCCGAATAATTGTCCGCATTGATGCCCTGCACCGTCATGCCCTTCTTCTTACCGAACCAAGCAGGCATTTGCGCAGGCTCTGGATCCCACGTGTTCGCATGGTCGAAGAAGGTAATGCAGTTATTACCGTTCACTGAATCAATCAGAATGTAAGTCTGCCGTTCGGGGTCGGTGAAGTTACCCGTCTGTGCCAGTATCATCTGTTCCGCAGGCTTCCAGTCGGGATGCCCGGGGCGCGGAATAAGGGTAAACTCCTTCTTCGTATAGTCAGCTGCCGTCACGCGGAATTTCATTTCCTCGAAGCCGTTCAACTTGCCGTTCGCATCCTTAGTCACAAAGTAAGTAGTCAAAATATCATCGACGAACTGGCTCAAACCGTCCGCGTCCGTCAAGTCTGGCTTCACGGTATAGGTGCCGTCACCGTTATCCTCGTAGGACAACACGGTACAACCGCCACCGGGGGAGTTCACCATCCTGCCCTTGAAGTAGGTCACACGGTTGTAGGCAATCTCTGGAACGAACAAGCGTTTACGGAACACACCGCTCTCCATTTCCATGTTGCCCTTCTCGTCAATGTATCCACCCGATACGCCTGTGATGAACTCACCGAATCTGGCTGCTACCTTTATGGTCACACCTCTAAGGAAAGTTATCAGACCTTTGGCGGTGTCCGCTACGTCTTTGCGGAGGAACATCATCTGCGACATGAGGGCGGAGAAGACATTTCTGTCTGTCGGTTTTGTGGAATCATTTGTACCGATTACATACACACCGCCACCGCCACCACCGACATAGGTTTGACCTGCGAGCGTAAGAGAGTCCACTTTATCTTCCAGTTCACCGATACGGGAATAGGATGATGTTTCTCCGACCGTGAACACAGGACTGTCCCAAGGATAATCCAAGTTGTATTCAAACCCTATAATGCGCGACTGGCGTCCGTTGTCGAAGTATGCTTTGTTAATCAGATTGACCTTGCTTCCGACATCGAAGAATTTTCTGGAATATTCGTCCTGCTCTCCATTTTCGTCAAGACCGAACATCCAGTCAGACATCATCGTGCAGTCGTATGTATTCGGGTCTATCTTGGATTTCTCTACGAATTTTTCGGCTCTCTCCTTTAATTCCTGTTCGGCTGCTCCAACAAGACCCAATTCGGTTATCTTTGTGCTGTCCCAACCGGATAACACATACTTGTCACCGTTTGCAGGCTTCAACACATCATCGGGAAGTTCTCTGCCATAATCGCTGTTTCTGACAATCTCCCATAACTGCGCTTTCGGGTTCCAGCTTCCATCCTGTAATTTTTCGGGTTCGCCTTCCGGGTTGAACTTCACGGCAAACTCCATTCCGTTCAGTGAGCCTGATTCAAAGCGTATCCTAAGTTCCTCATTGGGAAGTATATAGTCTTCGGAGAAATTGACACCCGTATCCTTGAACTGGTATGCGCTCCACTTTTCTTCCGTGGTTGTGCCGTCCTCGTTCTCGACATTGTCAGTGTATTCCTTTTCGGTGACATCTGACATCGTTCCAGTTCTTCTCGGATAGACATCATCGAACACAACCACCTGTTCGATGGCCGCATCGGTAGTCATGTTGGGATAAGCGTCAACATACGGAGTACCCTTCGGCAGCATCAATCTGCGTTGCACTACACCGTTTACCACTACCGTTTCATCAACGGGGCGGTAATTGGATGGAATGTTCCGCGTTGAGCCGAAAGCATAAATACGGGTTGCATAGGTGGATTTAGATTCAGAACGCGACATTCCTCGCACGTTCTTGCCTATCTCAAAATCTACCGCTTCCCCGAACTCGCAACGGCCGAAGTGTATGATATTCTCAGTCACCCAACACTCGCAACCCCATTTCTTTGCCATCTCAAACAAGGCATCGAGGATATTGATGTTGTCGTATGACATTACCTGTGACTTGTTCTCTACCGTGCTGTCAATGGAGAAAACAAAATCCTGCCCGTTGTACTTGTATCCAAGAGACTTCAAGTTTCTCAGAACAATGCTCGCGTGCACGTCAAGAGAAGCCGTCAGGTTCCAAGACGCTTCTTGTCCTGCCGTCTCGGGAGCAAACTTGAAGATTTTGTTTTTCCATTTCCAGTAGTAGGCATCAAGGCGCAATTCATAATCATACCCTGCTGTGTTCGTGTTGTAGGCTGGTCTCTGCAAATCGCACAGTTCGAAACGACCGAAGTCGCATTCTGTATAATCTCCATAATCTAAAGTGACAGGATTGTCCAAGCTGAATCTGAGAAGGATATAATCCTCTTTCATCAGCATGAATTTGCGCTTGCAACCTTTGTTGATTTTAGTTGCAAGGAGTGTGTTGCCGGATATGTCTTTTAGTTCTATCATGTTTGGTATTGTGCGCCTTCACACAATGCTTAAGTTACCACTGCAAAAATAATAAAAGTAGCATTAAAAATGTCACCTTTCGTATATTAAATTACGTTACATCCCTGTCTGTAGGATTAGGTTCGTTCAGTCTTAACGAAAACTTGGCCAAACCTCTCATAAACTGCGAGAACTGGTTACATGACAGGTATATGGTTTTATAAACCACATTCGGCTGGTATGAGGTTTTTATATTCAATACGCCTTTAGCAAGTTCCTCGCAAAACGAAGCGTATCTAGAAAAGAATTGGGCTTCATCTTTTGCCGTAAGATTGAATGTTATCGTCAAACTTCGTTCGCTAAGTTTAGGGTTAGATATTATCACTCGTTTCCCATGCTCTATCCGAGATTCATTCTCGATAAACTCTTTCATGGGGGCAGGCGTCATAAGAGAGGATAACGATGTGGTATCCATGCTTATTCCCCACGTAGTATAGGCATCCTTGTCGTTAATATATAATTCTCCTTTAGGCATAATTTATAGCTTATTAAACGCTGAAATCATTTTGTCAAACTTATCTCCAAATTCAAGTATAGGCTTTGTGTATTTTGCTATATCCTCCAAATAGCCGTTAGATATTGCGTATTGCGTGAGTATGTCGCTTAGTATCTTATTCCCGTCAGTAGAAATAGAAACCAAAGAATCAACTCCAACGGTTACACTAATAATCTGATTCTTCATTTCCTCCATTAACACCTGCACAGCAGTAAGCCTTCCGCTTATTTCTTCTCCTGTATCTTGTCTTATAGTGGTAGAATAGCCTTTAGAAGACGATTGAGAGAAACCTTCGCCAGTCCACCCCATAACATCTTTCAGCTTATCCCTTTCTGTAATCGCTTCCTGTACAATGGCATCCCATTCAGCCTGTGACTTGTCCATTTCCTCCTTGGTGATTCCTGCCTTGTCCTCATTGGCTTTTGCGAATGAATCATACCACGCTTGCAACTTCCCTTTATACTTGTCACCTACCATTGTAGTAAGGATTGCGCGCTGCAAGTATCGCTCAAAATCCTTGGAAAAGTCCTCTGCTTTGCTGTCCATATTCATGAGAGTGTCCACGAAGCTGTCAAACACACTATCGAAACTTGTCTGAGTGAGTTGTTCCTTTACTTGATTTTGAATATCCGCAATCCTTTCTTCCCCGTCAATAATGCCTTGCAGGTACTTGCGTACATCATCGTCCAGTTTTGACCAGAATATATCCGCTTCCTTTAGCTTGCTTATCTGCTCGACAGACAGGTCGAACAAACCTGTCATTCGTCCTTCGGTAGCCTTATCGAAATCAGCGCCAAGAGCCTTACGCGCCTGTGCCCAACCTTCATTGCTCATTCCCTTGCGGATTCTCACACCGATAGAATGGGAACCGGCGGACGAGCCTGCATTCAGACGCTCACGTCCGAGTATTCGGTAACTCTCAATGCTTTTTTCTGCAAGTTCCAACGCTTCTTTGCCTACCTTGTTGGCTTCCTCACCATAGGAAATATCAATGTATTCCTTCTTCTTGTCTATCAATTCATCCCAAATGTCGTTGAGCGTGTTGTATTCGTCAACCATTTGGTTATAACGGGAGTAGTCTGCACCGAACATTCCTTCAACAGCAGAAACGACAGAAGAAATACCAGATACCACGCTCATGGCACCGCCTATTACATCTCCTGACATAATTTGACCTACACCGGCAGCTGTTTGCCCTAATCCTCCAACTGCATCAATGGCACCTTGTATCTTTGAATCATCGAACCCGAAGATGTTGCCGATGTTAGAACTGAACTCCTTCAACGGACCAATGAATCCAACAACGGCATTGCCTATGCCTTCAAGACCTTCACCGATGATGTCTGTGTCTCCTTTTGATTTCTTTAGCTTGTCTATTGCTTCACTCAAATCTGCCTTAAACGCACTGAACGGAGATTTTCCTTTAAGCTCTTGTTTCAGCCCCTTTATGGCATCCGTCACATCTTTAATAGAGATTTCCCCTTTCTCTATCTTCTCTATATCTCTATCTGTAAAACCAATATCTTTGAGAACTACGGATTCAGAATTAGTTCCGGACATGTATTCAACAAGTGCTTCATACTTGTCTATAATCGCCTGGATGGAAGACACAGACTTATTGCTTGCGTCTTCAAACAGGTCTGCCATAGCCTTGGTTGACTTACCGTATTGCTCGTCCAGCTGTTCAAGTGCCCTGTTCTTTTCGGCTTCCTTGGTAGCACGTTCCGGGCTTTCTTCTTGCAGCTTGGCAATTTCATCGTTGTACTTCTCGATAAGATTTTTACGCTTGTCTTGGTAGTTCCCGAACTCAATAAAGTATTCCTGCCACGCTTTACGCTGGGCTTCCATTTCTTCCTTGTTTACATCGGAAACGGACTTTTCGCGCTTACTTTCTGCCTGCGAGTATGATAGATTGATTTGACTGGATTGCTCATCAGTTAGCTTACCATTATTTGCTTTACTCCATTCATCTTCCTGCTTGCGAATAGCATCAAGTTCTTTTTGATAATCCAAATCAATCTGAGCAAGTTTCTTCTGCGTGCCCTCTTTCATCAGATTGATTTCGTTCTGTTGGTTCTTCCTGCGGAGGGAAAGAAGTTGCTCGGAAAGCTGTTCTTGCTTTCTTAATTGTTCTTCCTTTTCTTTATTCGTATTATCATGCCGTTTCGAAGAACTTGAATATTTATCTATCTGTGCTTGTGCTTCCTGTATTTGTCTTGTGTACTTATCCCATTCCTCTGAGTTTTTTTTAGACACGTCCAAAGCATCACGGGCATCTTCGGCTTCTTTTTTCCTCGTTTCCCAGTATTCTTTATTGCGTGTTTCTTCTTTACTATCGGCATTATTAACTATAGACGTTTGTGTAACTTCACCTTCAATCCCGAATCTTTCACGTGCTTTTTTATCCAGTTCGTCAGTAACCTTTTGCGCATTCAGGATGTTTGTGATGTACCCTTCAATAGCCCTGTTGCTAAATACAACTCCACTTGAAACCTTATCCAGTGCGGATGAAACTTCTTCATCAAATCCAGATAGCTTGAAAAGTCCTTTACCAGATTTTATACTACCGCTTATTATACCTTCTCTTATCTTGGCATATATCTTTGCCCCGGTCTCGTTACCAAGTTTATCATATAGTCTTTCCTGTATCTTTCCAAGGTTTTCAGACATTGTGTTTGACAACTCGTCTTGTTGCTGAGACGAGAACTTTTCATACTGTCGTGCTCCAAACGATTTATTGATTGCAATTGTCAACTTATTGTATGCTTCTTCGGTAAGTCCAACCTTAGAGATTTCGTTGTCAAGCCCATCATAGTATTTACCAAATTGTCTTACTATTTTTTCTTTGACTTGATTATATTCATCAGTACCAGCGGTAAGAGAAGACAGTTCACCTTTCAATCTTGCAAGAGAAGCATGTTCGTTTATAGAAGCCTTTTCGTATTCATTCATAGCATCGTTTAGCTTTCTCTGCGCCTTCTCGGCATCATCTTCGTATGTTGCCAATTTGTATAAGCCATATCCTAATGTCGTGATGGCGGCAGCCACCATAACATAAGGGTTTGCAAGCATGGCCTTGTTCAGTGCGAGAGTCTTCTCCTTAAGAACGGTCATAATAGCCTGCATATTTGTAAGGCCGGCCATGTGTGCAAGAGCAGCTTGGTATCTCAGATTCTCTATGGCAGACAATGCAATCAACGCAGCCTTATATGCTCCGTATGTGCCAACAAGTTCTATTAGCGTCCTTCCGACTTTTTCGTAGTTCTCAGCAAGATAAGAAACACCCGATAATGCATTATTGATGATACCCTCATTCGCCTTGCCTATCTCGTTGAACATCGTTGATATTGAGTCCTCGATATTGCTTATCTGCCCAGTGATAGTCTTTGACTGCTCTTGCATAAGGTTGAAGAACATACCTCCCTCATTAGTCAGCGACATGATAACCTTCTGCACTTCTGGGAATCCCACTTTCCCTGCTTCAACAAGCCCTTTGACCTCGTTTTCTGCAACACCGAACTGCTTTGCCAGTTCACGAATCATCGGAATACCGCGACCCGTAAACTGGTTCAAGTCTTGCGTGTATAGACGTCCTTGTGTCATGGTGGTTCCATACAGATATACAATATCTCCAAGCGGTTGCGACAATCCTGCCGCAATGTTACCAAGGCGAACCAAATCATCATTGACATTCTCCACATTCTCTCCGTATGCCAATAATTGCTTTGCCCCATCTGCAACACCTTGCAGGTCGAATGGGGTAGTGGCTGCTGTCTTGACAAGCTGTTGCATAAGAGCTGTAGCATTTTCTTCACTGCCAAGCATCGTTTTGAATGCAACTTCCAACTGTTGAAACTCACCACGTACTTGCGCTACATTTGTGATAAATTCCTTTGCCGTGAATCCGGCTCCAAAAGCAGCAGCAGCCTTTGCCATTCTATTGAACAGTTCCTCAATGCCTAATCCGCTTTGCTCTATCTGTCTTGAAGTATGCCTTACGCCATTTTCGCACTCATGCAACTTGCGTATAAAGTTTGAATTATCACCAGTTATATCAAAGTGTAATCCTGCCATAGGTCTTTTCGTTTTGATTAGTTCTGTGCAACATCACACAGCACTACAAAAATACAGAAAATAACTTAGAAATAGGACATTACACATAAAATATATATTTTCTGCGTATTTTATTTGGTTTGTATTGTTGTATAAAATATATTTGTATATTTAATATAAACATCAACAGGAAAATGGATTTCAAAGACCAAATTTTGCAACTATCGGATAGAATATCCAAGCAGAAGGATAATGTTCTTACCGAAGAAGCAACAAAAACAGCATTCGTTATGCCAATGATAGCTTCGTTAGGGTACGATGTGTTTAACCCGTTCGAAGTAGTTCCTGAACTGGATTGCGACCTTATCAAAAAGAAAGGGGAGAAAATAGATTACGCTATCATGAAAGACAGCAATCCAATACTTTTGATAGAGTGTAAGCATTGCAAGCAGGACTTAAATCTGCACGACACCCAACTACAGAAATACTTTGTCGCGTCCAATGCAAGGTTCGGAGTTCTCACAAATGGTATAGAATACAGATTTTATACAGACTTGGAGAAGGCCAACATAATGGATGAAACGCCATTCCTTGTAATCAATATGCTGGAGTTATCCGATGCAGACATAGAACAGCTTAAGAAGTTCCATAAGTCATACTACAACGAGGTGAATGTATTGAGCACAGCAAACGAACTTAAATACATGACTGGTATAAAGGAAATATTAAACAGAGAGATTCAAGCACCTTCATCTGACTTTGTTAGATTTTTTGCAAGGCAAATATATACTTCCGGGCAAATAACTCAAAAAGTAGTTGATATGTTTACGCCCTTAGTAAAGAAGTCCATATCAAATATTGTCAGCGATATAATATCCGATAGGCTCAATACTGCCATAAAGAACGAGGAACAAGCAAACGACAATCAGTTATTGCAAGAAGTTCCTAATATGGAAGGAGAAAACGAATCAGAGCAACTACCGGATGGCGTTGTCTATATGGATAAAGAATCTGGAGTTGTGACCACCCAGGAAGAAATAGACGCGTACAACATCATAAGAAGTATTTTAAGACGGCATGTAGATGCTTCTCGTATAACATATAAGGATTACAAAAGCTATTTCGTCATTTGCTTGGATGATATCCAATGGTATTGGATATGCAGGATTATCATAGGAACAAGGAAGAAACAGATTGGATTCCCTATGGAAGGCCATAAGGGGTGCGAGTTTATTCAGATTGACAGCATAGACGATATTTTCAAGTATGCAGACAGGCTTGAATCATCCATCAATATGCAATTAAATGAAATTTCTAACTATATAAACAGTAAAAAATAAAAGTAATGATTGAACTATTATCTATCGTGATGCTTGTATTTGGTATATTACAAGTTATCCTATTCTTTAAAATTTGGGGAATGACAAATGATGTAAACGAGATAAAACTCGTATTCAAAGACTACGTAAAGAGCAAGAATGCCAACCAATCGGAACTGGCATCTAAAAGCGAAATCAAAGTAGGTGATTTGGTAGTTGAACTAAAGAACGAACGCCAGTTGAAGGTGAAGAACATAACAGAATCCGGGAAGTTCGAATGTTCAGTAGCAGGAAGCACAATAGATGCAGGAACGTTCAGCAGTGACGAAATAGAATTGTTCGATAAATACTGGAACAAGTCAAAGTAATCAAATTGCGCGCTAGTACAATAACTGCGCGCAATTGTTTTTTTAATCCCATTTCATTGACCTGATTATATCCTTGTTCCGTGGGTCATCCGCACTGATAAATTCTCTATCTGTCGATATGTGGTTTCCCTTGATTTCTTCATCAGTCAGATAAACGGGAGTGATTGCATCGGCCATCAGCATCTGTAAGAATGAATAGCTTATATCCCATACCACTTGCCGAGGTGTCATATTCAGCTTCACACAAGCAGGAAGTATAAGCGAGCCAAAAACACTCTTTCCACCAAAACTGATTGAATTGCTATTCTTGCCCTTTATCTTGGAAATTCTTTCCAGTTCTTTGCGCTCCCTGTCAATGCCGAAGTGTTTGATGAATACAGATACGTTCCCTTCCGCAAGAATCATTATAAGCAGTTGAGCCATTTCCTCATAAGATAAATTAAGGCTAAAGAAATCGCTTCGTGACTTTATGGAAGCATAATCGAAAAGTTCCTCCCTTGTATTAAATGTATGATATGAAATTAACTGACATACGACCTCGGTTTTTTCTTTACACAATCTCAGCGCTTCCATGTAGTGGTTCTCCTTGATTATTTCCGAATTTATTTCAAGTGACTCTATCAGCCTTGCCACCAAATAACTTTTTCCAAGTGTCATAGGGTAGAGGTAGAACCGATGTTCACCAACATTGAATCCGCGTGGTCTTTCCATTAGTATGTCGGCAACATCCATTTCTATGTTTTTCTTTGTTTCGTCTATCATATCCATATACAATTTTGAGCGGACTGATGGGCTTGCACCATCCCCTTTGCCTTGGAGGGGCAACGCACCCACTACGTGTGCTTAGTCCGCGAGTGTGCATCTATAAAGCCGATGCACGAGGCTGGATAGTGTTCGTTTTATGCTCCAGCATTTGGGGCTACCTCAAACTTGTCATCTTCACCTTCTGCGTCTTCCGGGTCACATTCAATTTTAGAAATGCTACCGGCTGTTTCAGTGACGATAATTTTGCCCCAGTGCACTTGCTTCTTGTCTTTGCCTGGTTTCAAGGCATCGAACGTATATGCCCACACACCGCCTTCCGCAGTAGTAAATGAATCTTCAACGGAAACAGTGGATTTCTCCATACAGAATCCCTGTCCGTCTGGGTCTTCCGGTTGAACAGCGACAGCGTAATTATGCGCTACCACTCCGTCATCATCCTGAATAGGCTTCTTGCGACCTTTTGCAGCACGGATACTAAGCGCAAGTGCATAGGTGTTTTTGCCATACTTAACGTCTTCATTCTCTCCACCTTCAATTTTGGCTTCCTTCTTTTCGCCTTTTGTAGGTGTCAACTGCGTAGAATCCTCCACAGGGGTAGGAATTTCTTCCCACTTCGGTGTGGTGGCATCCAAGTCTTTTACGAAAATTCGGGGTTTACCCCATCCAATAACCATAGTTCTATATTACTTAATACAGTTAATTACTCGTTGTTAATCTCAATAAACAGCTTGTTGTTGATGAAATGTTCTGTATGTCCGTCCTCAAAGGTTACCCCAGTCGGCATTACCTTCTGGCTGCAACGTGACGGAACCGTATGAAAATCACCTCCTCTTATAGAGAAAAGGGAATTGGACATTTCGCACAATTTCCCTATACGGTTTGTGTGCTCTTCCCACGATTTAGTGCCAACATTCCATTGGTCTTTCACATACACATTGACATTCACGTATGCCCGTTGGATTTGACCGCATCCTTCATTTGCAAGTACAGATATGACAATATCCTCCTTGTCCGACTTGGCTGGTCTTCCTTTCTTGCTCAACTTGCCGGTAACTTGTTTTTCAAGTTCCGACCCCTTGACCTTGTGATAGACAAAATCCTTTATGTCAATGTCCGATTTCATTCAGCAACCTGCATTTTAAGTTTTTCAAGCATCTTAGGTAATTGTGCTTCTGCCCACAATTCCGTGGATGCAAGTACGTCCTTGTTTTCCATCGCTTCCACGTGCTCAGCATAGTTCATTCCGGCAACAATGATAAGGGCGTAATCATTGGAGTATCGCATAGCTAACTCCCTTGCCAAGTCCTTACCTTTTTTTGTTCCTTCATTACCATTCTTCACTTGGTTGAAATCTGAATACCGAATGATGCTTCCATTATGAACAATCACATAACCGACAGAACTTCGGAGGTTACCAGACTGGTCGTACCAGCTTTCCTTACCTCCGCGGTCGCGAACCCTTTTAACGCATTGTTCGCCAAGATACGCTAATGCGCGTATCGTAAGACGTTCAACACGTTCAGCTTCTTTTATGATAGCTTTGTGAATTTCGTCCATTTTGGTTGTCATTCTTATATCGGCCATTTCTCAAATCCAAATCTTGCATTGCAATTGGTAACGATGAAATCCTTTCACTTCAAATTCCCTCTCAACTCCACCAAGAAGCATTATCTTTACTCTGTCACCTATCGTGAATGTACGGCAATATGCCGGAAGACATACGGTGTAAGCGTATTTTCGTACCACTCCGTCCTCAAACTCCCTTTCTTCCGCTTTCCCGTTTGGAACGGCATCGCAAGGGATGCAACACTCCCAGTGGCTTTCGCCTGGGTGATAGTCACCGTTATCATCCTCGTAACCCGGTTCTGATACCAAATATTGCAGGCAGTGAGGTTTGAAATCCATTACACTCATATATATTCCTTTTTACAATAGGCAATCGCCAACATACACAGTCGGATTCGGTTTCTCTTCGACAATATTCTCTGATTCGCCAATCCGCTTGTATATGCTGTTAGCCCATTTCAAGATATTGCTTTTTTCGGTCATGCTTATCTGCTTGTCCGCTTCGGAGAAGTTGGGAGCCGCTATTAGTGAGACAAGACAATCAGCAATGGCACCCATGAACCCTTTGCTGTTGAGTGTTTCTGATGTACACTCGTCATCAGGGTTTAGTTCGCGCATAACCAATTTGTTGTACACAAATCCCATTGGAATGGGGTAGTGTATTTCGTCTATGAGTGCCTGCTGTATCGTCTTCATGTCTTATGCTCCAGCTTTATGTGATTCAACAGCTTTCTTCAACAATTCCTCGTCTTCGTCATTCAAGCCATTGACAGCCGCGATGAGTTTGTCATCTGCCACCTTTGCCGTCAGCTTTCTGCCGGAAATCTTGTTGTACTCAGTGACAAACTCTGGCTTCTTGTACGTCTGACCCCAAATGGTGATTTTCACATCTTCGGTATCCTTGGCTTCCTCTTCGGTGTCAACCGGCTGCGCCTCCGATAAGTCAATCGTGTAGATTGAATCCACATTCTCGATAACCGGGAGAACCAAAGCCTGACCCTTTGAGAACTCTGCAAATGCAGGGTCTGTCACAGAGTAACGGCTGATGAGTTTGTACTTGTCAACGGTGGAATACTTCACGCCTTCAACAGGCCTTGAAGCCTCGGCAAGCGTACCCCAGACCAATGAACCCACATTGTCGGCAGACGGCAGGAACACCAGCTTGTTCTTGTTGAACGGCTTGACGGACGTTTCCTTTCCGTTCTTCTCAAATGAAATGGAACGGTCAACTACAAGGAAGGTCAATCCCTTCTCGTCCTCAACGGCTTCGTTGAAGTTCTTCACGGACGGAACCGGAAGTTTGGTAGCATCCGTGTAGGTCAAATCCTTATAGCTTGCAACCAGTTCTTTCGCCCAACGGGTTTTTCTGATTTTGTTGTAAGCAGTTTTGGAAAGCATGATTACAGAAGGCGTATTGCCGTCCTTGTCCGCCTTTTCCATCACACGGTCAATATCATCGCCTGAGAAGTCATCGACAACGGCAACACCGAACGAGTTCTCTGGTTTGTATCCGTACTGCACACGCATACCGATACCAGTGTTCTTCTCATCGTCCTCATCGGCTTCAATCAGGACTATACCCTCAGAAATTCCGACCAAGAAGTTATACTCGTTACGCTCGTCAATACCTACCGAGCAAGCATAACCGTCATTGATGAAACGGTTGTAGATTTCACGCAACTTCTGCTTCTTTGCATCAGCATCGCTGATTGAGTTCAGTTGAGCCTGCATCACAAGGATGTCGTTCAGTTCGGATTCTTTCAGCTGCTTTTTCATACCCAACTTTGGAAGTTCTCCACTTACCTTTGAAATAGATGAACGGCTTTTCAGCGGAAGGGGAGAATCCATTGCTACCATATCTGCAGCAACATATCGAGTATTTGCAGACGTGCTTGTCCACTTCTGGTCTACTGAATAGACAGGAGTAAGCATTTCTTTGTGCAAATACTTAAGCGGCTTCTTTGAATTGTTCGTCTTTTCGGAAACGTACAGGTTCAGCTTCGGCCACAATTTGTTCACATATTCAGGGAAAATTGTCTGTTGCATAAATTACCTCCTTTCTTTAATCGTGCATAAAGACGAGATTAGGCAATGCTGTCTTCATGGCACCCTTGATGGTTTCTACCGGATAAGGCACTGCCTTATCATTCACTTCTCCATTGTACATAATGGAAACAAACGGTCTGTCTTTCGGCTTGGAACAAACCACCACTCCTGAATACTCGTGGTTTGCCGGAAGAGTGCCGTATGCACCGTCTGTTACAGGCATCGGTTTGTAGGTGTCTGTCTGTGTGTCGCGAATCACAACGTGGCCGGCACGGATAAATGCTCCTTCAAATCCGGCCATGTCCAGTGTGCGACCTCCGATAATGCAGGCACCGCACTGACGGATTACGATAGAATCCTTGCCGTCATTCACATTGATGCCTTCTCTGTTCAAATCAGCTACTGCGCCCATTTTAACTTCTTTTTTGACTTGGAGACTAATCGTTTGCCAGTTCCTTAATCTCCTCATCGGTTAATACTTCGATTTCCTTTTCTTTACTTCCTTGACCGCCTGACGGTGGATTTCCCAAAGTGGAAAGTCCGGCATCCGCGCGTTCTTGGTTGTAATCTTTCAAATCCTTCTCGACTTCGGAATAGAACTCTTCAAACTCATCGTCATCCTCAAACTTCATTTTGGCGAAGCTTTTCAGCGTGCTTGTACCGAAGGTGCCGGAATCTTTCAGCAGTTCCTCCAATCTGCCCTTGCGTGAGTTTGTGACTTTCTCTCCTTTGAGCATCGTGAGTTCCCCAGTCAGCGTTTCCACCTGCTGCATAAGTCCTTTTGCCCATGCCGGAGCATCGTCTTCATTTCCTTTGTTCTTGGGATTCTTTTTTGAACCAGTCTGACGGTTATGTTTGCCTGACGGTTCATCGTCGTTGTCATCATCGTCATCTGTTTCTTGGTGTTCTTTCTCCCATTCTGTACGCAAGCGGTTGGCGTACGACTGGCCGAAAGTGAGGTAAGGAATGACCGCGTCAATCTTTTCATCAATTTCTGCGTCCACATCCTCTTCTGAGGCATCATCTGCGGAAGAAAGGTTATCGGCAATCTTGGCGGCAATACCCTTTAATTCCTTTGAGTTGAACCCTAACGCCTTCGCTTTAAGTTTCAACTTTACAAAAACTTGCTGTTTTTTATCCATTGCGTAATGTTTAAAATTAAAAAAACGGTCTGCGAGCAATACATGCAAGCAGACCGCATAAATCACATTGATACATAAATAGCAATGAATAGGTATTTACGACAAGTTCGGTTACATGTAGCTTCACATGCTTTTGCAAATATAGGAATTAAGTGACATTTTTAGAGCCACTTTGTGTTAATTAAATCTAAAACTACTACATAATAAAATAGGATACACAAGCAAATGTGTATCCTATCCTCAACCACACAACTTCCTTAGTTCATTCGTTAAGCGAATTGTCTATCGTAAGTTCTTTTAGTAATTCGTAATACCTTGTTATCATGATTAGAGGCCCCAGTCTTTCATCATTAACAAACTGGTTCACTGCTTCCGCATACGCATCGCATATTTGCGCTTGGTATTCTTCAATACCTCCTTCTCTTAGCTTATTGATAAGAGATGCTGTCTTATCTGATACTTCAATTGCTTTCATATCTGTACTCAAAATTATTTCATTATAGCCCCACCAAGTCTGTTTGTCTCATTTATGTAGTCATTCAAAAGTTCATCGAGTATAAAGTCCGGATAGACATTAACCGGCTGGAACCTTTCGATTGACACCTTGTTTACCGGATATCCACGCTTCTTGCATAACCTTGTCGCATCGTGAGCAAGCTTTGAAATATCGCTGACATAAATAGGCAGTTTCTTTCTGTTCACATAGGCTGACAATGTTGAACACCCATATTGACCCATTGATTTTTCTGTAAGGTCTTTCACCTTTTTTTCCAGTTCTACCATTCTGTGCTCTAAGATTTTCAATCTTTTTTCTTGATTCACATTGGTTTTTGCAATCTGAAAAATCAACTCAGCTTGCGACATTTTTGCTATGTCTTCTTCATTCATTGCTCTAATATGTTTTGCGTATGGATTTACCCATACTTGTTAGTAATATGTTTCTTTATCGTCACTCAACAATTATCAGGTCTGGCAACACAAAAACCAACGCCCATAATTTCACTATAGTCACCTTTTATCACTCGAACCATTGCTTCTAATATGTATCGGTAACAATCACAAATGTCGCTATTACCAAATACCAAATATGTATTGCTGTATTTCTTTCGGATATACTCATTTTTTAAATACCCCATATAATACACATAACCGTCATACATGACATTCCTTTCTATCTCAGCATCATATACAACACCTTGATAAACTATCGTTGCGTACCAATTGCCACTGCCATTATTGGCATTAAATCTATGCTTTACTATTTTGATTTCGTGCAGGCATACGCTGCAACCGTTTACGTTTATTGTACACATAATCAATTTATTTTAGTTTTTCTATCAATGATATTTTTCAGCTGCTCAGGCGATTTTTCAAGGGCATATATTGCCATTTCTATTGCTTGCCCATTAAAATAATGCTTTAATGCTTTTTCTTCATCACCTTTATCATCTTCTGCCCGGCATTTGCATTCTTCTTCAAAAGATAAATTCTGTAATTTCTTAGATATTCGTCTGCACGCTTTAAACAGCATCAGTGAATATTGGTCTGGATTTAACGTGTTTGGTGATTTCATAATCTATCATATTCATTTGGATAATTACGCTTGAAATATTCTCTGTCAATCCAAAAGTCAAGAAACATCTTTCTATCTGCTTCGTGAAAGCGTTCTTTGACTGTCACGCGGATTCTCTTGTTATACTTGGCATATAGCTTGTCAATAACATAACCTTGCTCTAACGCTGCATTTAATGTTCGTGGGGTTCTCATTTTTCTTATGTATTAAATTATTATGCCATTTCGAATTTACAATTAGGATTATATTCTTCCAGTATTTTGATAACATCTTCTGCACTATTCTCGGAACCGATAAAGTTATAAAATGTAGGTTTGGAATATCTTTCGCCATTCTTCTTGATTGAATAAATAAACGCTCCTTTAGAAAATCCTTTTGAGTTAATATACTTAGTTGCTTTCATTGCTCTTTCCTTTTAATTGTTAATACCTATTGCCTGTCTCACAAACTCGCCAGCTTGTTCTACTGACAAATTCAATTTATTCTTAACAAGTACAAGCATACTGTTTACTTGTTCTTTTGTATTCAAGTTGCCTTGTGCGAACTCTGATATAATGAACTTTTCTATTATTCTCTGTTGGATTGTTGTTGCTTTCATTGCTCTTACTTTTATTATTATTGGTTTCTTTTAGTACTGTAAAGATACTCATTATCAGTGAGTTATACAAATATTTAAACTTGTAATTTGCTAATTACCAGTAGTTTAACTTTTGGCAACTTTTGGCGTAAGCGCAAAATGCAGGTACATAAAAACGCACGGCACGAAAGCAGTCTTGTGCTCCGTGCCGTGAAACCGAGTGTAGTTTGTACATCGGTGATATTTCAAATCCTTTTCTTACTTGATAAAAGACCATTAAATAAGAAATCATCCAGTCCGGCAATCATTACATTCATATCCTTGTCAACAATCACATATTGCGGATAGCCTATACAAGCCCCAACATCTGCTTTATTCCAAACATTGAATATCATATATCCGCACTTTTCTTCTTCAAAAGAACATTGGTCGAATCCATGTTCCTTTGCGTACGAAAATGCCACACGCTGATATTTTGCTATATCCTTTTTCATAATTCAGCACATCCAAAGTTTAACCATTCAAATATACAATTATTTCTTAAGACTCTCTACAATTCCACTAATTATTTCAGTGTTTACTAATAGATTATCAACCCGGAGAATATGAATACCGCTTGAAACTTTAATGCGGTCATAATAATCTTTATTAAAGAAATCTACTTTCCCTGTTTGTGGGTCATACCATTTTATTTTACCGCTTTCAAATCTATCAAATGTAATAATGTGCCCATTTCCCTTTTTCCACGCAAAATTAACATGGTAACGACCCGGTTCTTTCATCACATTCATTAAATCGTTCATTGTTTCCTTATATGGTTTTGCGATGATTCGCCCTCTTCTGTCAATCGTTCGCCCTACATTAACCTTTGTGGGTGTCTTTTGAGTATTATTATCTATCCAAGCCCATTCTGTCTTATAAGAAAGTTCAAAGGGTATATTCCCTTTTTCTTGAAGATTTGGTAATGCTGTCACATCATATCCTCTTCGTCTAAGTTCATTTGCCACTACGCATGACTGGCAATTTATATGATATTTATTATTGGCATCTGTATATGTCTGATTAGGTTTCCCGTCAATTGTTTTAGGTATAAAATTGATATTCCCCCTTAATTCATTCGCTTCTTCAAACGTCATTGCTTTACCCTGAATTATGCCGATTTGTCTTTCAATCGCCACAGCATTGTCAATCCAAGCCTGTTTTTGGTTTTCGCTGATACCAATAGGCATATAATACTCTTTGCTTGGTGTGCCAGTTAGGATGCTATCTATTCGTTTTTTGTTATCCCTAACGAAGTATGGCAGCGTTCCTCTCTTCTTTGCTTCTTCTATGCGGTATGCGTTTGTGCCCACCCACTGCTTGAATGCTTCTGGCACATCCTTCACCTCGTTCACGCTTTCGGTAGTAGATTCGCTGCGACCGTCCCACGCCCAAAATTCATCTTCCGTCTTAAGAATAGGTATCTTGTAGCATAAATCATTCGGATGCCAGCCTGTCCAAACAAAATCTTTTGGGTACTTCCCAGCAAGCGTGTCGCAGATATCACCATGCGGCATACGCTGGTGATGCACGTGGCTTAGCTTTATTTCATATCCCACCACAAAGTCCATCTGTTTCCAACGCTCGTTTTCTGCGGTTCGGTATGCCATATTGATTTCAGAACGTGCCAGCCGAACAGAACGGTATTCGCAATCCGCTATGTGTGCAGCTTTTCCGAAACGTTCCTTATAATCCTTCTGCAATGAAGAAAAGTCAAGAAGGTATTTGCTTATCTGCTTACTCAACGTGATGGCAGATGTGCCTTTCTGTATGGCACAGGATATGGCGGCTTCCAGTTCCTCCTTGTATAGAGTGGACTGGCTCCAAAGTTTCGATGAAACACTCATTCCTCTGTCTTTCCGACTTTGGAACGCTTTCAAGGCATCGGGATTTGTCTGATACAATATTTTATATTTCTGACCTTCAACTTGTGCATCGTATGCCTTCAATACCTTGTCTGCCATCAAATCCTGTACCTCGTTGCTTTCCTGCCATTCTTGTGACGTTCCACGGTAGATAACCGCACCTATGTCATCCACAAACTGCGACTGGATATCCTTTATCTTCTTCCTCGTCTGCGGATAGTCCGACCACTTGAACGGCTTTTCGCTATCCTTTGAGTAGTCGGTAAGAGACACTGCCTTTGCCGCTTCCTTGTTCAGTGTGTCGTATATCTGCTCAACAAGCGCGACATACTTGTTCAACCGCGTGTTGAGTTCTTGATATTTCTTCTTCTGATTAGGTATCTTAGGCTTCGGCATAATGTTCTGTTTTTAAGATTTTCGGGTGGGTGGTTAGATTTTTTTCGGTGGTTATACAAAAATCAATGGTCTATTTTTAATTATTTATATCTTATCGGTTTATCCTCAACGCCCGTCCTATCTCCACAATGCGGGCACGAAACATACAGCACTCTATAACCTTCACGTTGGTCGTAAAAGGTATCTTTCACGTCCTCCATTGAAAACTCAAACTCACATCCGCACCTGTCACAATGCTTGAAGTAGATAGCTTTCTGCTTTCCTGCTTCTTTGATTATTTTTATTGCCATAATTTTTTGATTTTAGTAAGTCTTACGTTTGCTTACCACCAAAATATTCCTCCCCAAAGAATCAAAAACAGTAATCCAACAAATAATTTCATAACTCCACTAAGCCCATAAGGGTCTCGTTCGTTTTTAGATACCCAAAGCAGCCATACTGCTAAAACGACTATTGCCACTATATTATACCACGCTATTGTTACCATTTTATTTATATTTGTTTTTAATCTTCATAACACTAATTTTTAGCAAGGTGCGCTATCCTTACAATCATCCAGCGCACCCGTTACCTCTTCTACACGTGACAGATAGGCAATCAGTCAACAATGTATTCAGTAACATTTTGTACAGACGAAACCCCTTCAAGTACCTCAACGCCTGTTGGGGTCACAATAGCCGCAACGTGTGGGTGATAGTTTTCACAAAGATATTTAATCAACGGAGAAGCAACTTCTTTTAACTTATTCAGTTTTTCTTCCATAGTTTGCGCCTCAATCTCTTTTGTTCCAATGTACTTTTTCATATCAATATTTATTTAATAAACTCAAAATTCATCAAAATAAACTCTGCCACATCCTTGTCCGAATCACGAATAACCGCTATGGCAGCTTCAATCGCCACACCGACATCCTTCGCTCTCGGCATAGGTATGTCCGCACCTCTACGCCAGTGGTTGTACCGGGTGAGGAAATCAATCAGTTCTTGCTTTTTCATTCTTCTTCAAATAAACTACTGACTCTGTTTTGGTTTGCCTCGGAATCCTCTTTCATAATTTGCCTTAGTGTGGCTTCCGGGTCATTGGAGCCTGCTTCTCGGATAGTCTGCAACTGGCTCTTGATAGCTTTACCACCATTTTGCTTAATAAGGCGGTCGGTAGTGGCATCCTCATCGCTTTGTATGAACGGGGTAATGATGTGCTCCACCTCCACATTGTCAATCTCGCTCGCCCAGTCCTTCACCATTTCCTTCAAGAACGCTTTGATGACGTTACACTCACGGTCGAGTGCTTCTATCCATATTCCGCTCTCGTCACCCACCTTCAAATGGGCATCAGTGAGCAATGTCTGACGTGCATCGAATCCGATATTACCCAACGCCTTCATATTCTCAAACGAAATATCGGGAATCTGTGACTGGTTCCAAAACAGCTTTACGAGCGTTTCCACGTGGTACTTCAAGGCATCTATAGCCTGCGACCAAGCCACGTATGATACGTCACCTCCATTTTCCACCCTAAATACACGTCGGCTTTCACCCTTGTCTTCTTTTCCTTGAACTCCGCCAGCCACTTTGAGAATAGGTGCACTGTTGTACGCTATCACATCGCTGTTTCGTGAAAGGGTGTATTCTATCTCATTGCGAAGGTATGATAGCCCATAGTATATCGGCTCAGGACGGCAGATGTAAACACCTGGGATTTTCAGCACGGATATAGGCTCGGCTTTCACGGTCTCCCAACCTTCATCGCTCTTCTTCCATTTGTAGTGCATATTGGAAGTGTATGTCTCAAAAAAAGTGATGTCCTCTCCCTTGATTTTCTTGGAATACTCAAACGACATGGCAATCATATCACCCAGTTCGTCAATCAACGGATAGAGTTTCACACCTTCCATAGGAGAATAGGTCTTGCATTTAACCTTGTACTTGCTGTTGAAACCGTACAGAGTGTTCTCGCTCGGTGTCAAGTACCAGATGGTGAACACCTCGCAGGATGCGAAAAGTCGGTTACCGCGGTTGATGTTCTCGCTGTCAATGCGTGCATACTTGTAGATGCTCTCGATGGCCTTTGCTATCTTCTGCCTTTTCTCGTTGTTCTCTACATTGTGGTACACTCTCTTCACAGGAATGGAGAACATGAACTCTGTCATTCGCTTGGTGAGCAGTTTTTCAAGCCCGATGTAGATGCGCGAGGCTTTTTCTACCGTTCCGTCCGACTTCACTTTGTCTTTTCGTGTGGTGTTGTCAGTGACAATCTTATGCAGTTTTGGCTCGTAATCTTCTACTAGCTTACCCCAAGACGGTACGCTGACGGTCTTTTCCTTAAGGTCACTGATGATGTCCTCAATGGCTCTGCTGCTGTCTAATATAGCGGTTATTTCGTCCATAATGATGTAATTGTTATAGTGCTTCTTCACACTACTTGTTTATTCCATAAATAATTGAGGGGTATATTTCTTCTGATACAACACTCTGAGATAATCAACCAGTGATTCGTAGGACTTTATAAATCCTTCGTTAATCAAGTCGGCTACTTTCTTTTCAAGTTGCCACAATTCGCGTTGTTTTGATTCATCGCCTGCATTGTTGCGGTATTGTATCATTTCATCGTAAACGAACTTTATGACATTAACCTCAAAACGTGGGTTAATCCACATGGCAAACCGAATGAAAAGGAATGGGTGCATCCAGACCTGTTCTTTTGGTCTTCCTGCTTTCCCTTTTTCTTTTACCTTTGACTTCTTAAATACCTGATTATCAATTTTATGGGAAATTTCCCCTAAATTATTATTACGTTCCTCTTCTATCAAAGCCGCAATAAATTGAGCAGTTTCTTTTGATAATAGGAACTCATCCATTTTTCTTTGCGGGTTCCCGTCTATGCCATTCCATTGACGAAGCAATTCACTTCCGTCAAAATATCCATCACTGGTACGTTGTGTTACTGAAAGTCCGTCAATATATCGGACCATTTCTTGATTAGTCTTCATAAGGTCGTTCCGTACTCCTTCATACGGTGATTGATAGTTATTAAATCTGTATGCTCCCATAAAAAGAAGCCGGATAGTACTGGACGCACTACCCGGCAACGTGAAGGAGCACGTTAGCATTAAATGCCATTGTGCAAATATAGCAATTCTATTTGAAAAACAAATATCAAATTCAATGAATTATTTACAGCATAAACATTCAAAATCGGTTAAATTTTAAAGTGCACGAAACTTCTAATGTTTAACATAACGTTTCACAAACTCACCTCCTGCATTTATGGAATCAGCAAGCTGCTTCAAGTCGCAATCGTCCTGTATCTCCATCGTGAACTTTGGAAACTTATTGCGTATAAGTAACAAGCGGTCGTTCTCATCGTCCTGTCTGAACTCAAACACGGGTGTAGGCAGTGCGATTGAATACCAGTGCGAAAACATATAGTCTCCCATTTCTGCCATAATGTGAGCTAGCTCGTTTGCGCAATTCGGGTTGCTCACGAACTTGCTTTCATCGAGAATGGTAATGCGCTGCGTCTCGTTGAACTCATGTTCCTTGAACTTGCATACTATCAAGTTATCCGTATCTGTCAAGACCCACCAGTTTGGCAGGTCTTGGCTTCTTTCTAATCTAAATCTGTTCATTTTTACCACTTCGCCCACTCATCAAATTCAGGGGATAACTCCCAATATCTCTCAACGCGTCTGTACAGGGCATCCACCTGTGCGGATGTCAGACGAGACACCTTACCGTTGAGTTCTTCGATGTTCACTTCCCACTTGTCGGCTATCTTTTCGTAAAGCTGAGCATCTTCGTTGTGCGCGATGAGCGCGCTTGTTGAATAACGGAAGGAATCATTAGCTAACACTCCGTTCAAGCTGTCTGCGAAAAATTTCCACTCGTTTTCGGTGAACATCCCTTTCAGTTCATTGTCTGCCATTGCGGTCAATGCGTTGAGTTTGGACATTGCGGTGATTACACCGCGGTTCACTGAGCCTTCGCCCATTTTGTCAAGTTGCGCTTTCAACTGGTCGTTGATGCGCAATGTGATGTTGTTTGTTGCTGCCATAATTATAAATTAGTTTCAATGATAAATATCGTATAATAGTCTTTCAGTTTAATATAGTCTGATTGACTGAGTTGGTTCTCTTTCCGCAATGCGTAATAAGTATTTTTTGCCCATTCGTCTTTTCCGCAAACCTTATAGTATTTGATTGCCTTGCAATCGAATATCTTTTTCAGCTTGTTGGTGTCGTTCTTGTCAATGTTGTTTTTGACAAGTGCATGAACCTTTTTAATCTCGACATCTACCCGGTCGAGTTCTTCGGTAGTAATAAGACCTTTCCCACGGATAGCATCATTCAGCCTGCCGACCTCTACCTTCGCCAGTTCTGCGATGACGGAGATATTCAGTTTTCCTGTTTTGCTTATTTCTTGCAAACGGGAAAGACGTATATTATCTGCCTTGCTGACTTTTTCTGGTTTCGCGTAATCGGGATTCAGGTACTTATCCGGAATTGCGTTTCGGCTTTTCCATACCTTCATTGTTGAATGTGAGAGCTGATACTTTTCTATCAGCTCTTTAGCGGTTTGTTCGTTGTAGGTCATTTAATGTTCTCCGTTTTTAATAATGCTTTTTCTATATTGTTGACTTTCTCTGTCTCAATTCTATCAAGTTCTTGAAGAACATCATTGACATTGTTTAGGAATTTGAGCCTCCTGCCATAGTCAGCACCATAGACCTCAACGCATCCAAATTCGTTGTAATATTTTATTATAGTTCCCCAATCTATTCCATTCTCGCTATTCAAAGCGAATTTATTCGTTGTTTCAAACTCATCTGACTCCATAAATACAAGGTAGTCGTACCTACCTTTGTCCTCTATATACAGTTTGACATCTTTGCTACATACGTTACGTATCTAAAGTTCTTGCATCTTATCGAGGATTATTTTTGCGAGTTCTACGCTTCTGTTTACCAATGCCTCGTTCATGCGAACATAGTCATTTCTCTCTATAATCTCTTGTAATGTTTTCATATCTATTGTTTTTAATTATTTATATTCAAAATAATACGGGTATTTCTTCGCTGCTTGCCTGAACGTCAGAACGTCGTCACATGGACATTGACCGCCCTGTGTCAGCTTATTATATGCTGCTCGTTTGGAACAAGCTACTTCTGCTACAATTTCACCATGTCTGTCAACGAAGAAAGCAACATAATTAAACTGATAACCGTTTTCGTGATACGCCTTTAGGTTCTTCATACTATATAATACAGTTTCTACGTGTGTCTCACGGCTATTCAATAGCTATTTTGTTCTCTGATGTAAAGATACTGATTTTATTTTAATCCGCAAATATTTTGCACATATTTTTGCGTGCAAAAACTTAATAATATCACCAGTATTCTTCATGTATAAAAAATGCACCGACTTTCACAAGCCAGTGCACATAAGAGCAATGAAAACACAAATAGAAGTGTTTTCCGTTTACAAAAGTACTAAAAGAAACACAACTATAAAAAATCTTTGAGCAATTCTTCATCTTTAACGAAGTCATAAGCCTTCGGATAGAATGTATTAGCTAAAGCGTCCATGTAGTCTGGAGATCTTTTTATTCTTTTCTTGATATCCTCTTTAGGTTCAATGATAATCTTTCCGTTACTTAGGAACTTCCATTTCGTTTCTGTAGCTTCTTCCATTAGCTGGTCACAGGGTGGGAGAGCGGCACCAAAACCGTTTTTAGGATTAAGCCAATCTCTTAAAGCCCAATACAAATACGCCCTCATATTGGCAAACTCATATTCGCCGGTTATATCGTGAAGCCTGTCAGCACCTTCCGAATATTTGCAAGAATATACATTACTAAAATCTTCCTCCAGCAGACGAGAGTAAACGCCGGCACCTTCACCGATTGTATCGACAAAAGCCTTTGTTCCTTTCTTCTTTAGGTACGGAATGCTCATTCCAACCACGTGCATGTGGTCTGCACGACCGGCAGATTGATGAACTTCAAATTTTGGCACATAATTACCATACCGAGGGCACAGGACACTGTTATCGCGACCCATGCCAGCTACATCAACGCCAAGATTGCAAGATTTCAGCGGAATAAAGTTTTCAGCATGCAGTTCTTCCCAATTTCTGTTCGCTATCTCTATCCATTCGTAAGGTATAAGCACGTCTTCCGACACTTTAGGGAACATCCCAAGCACTTTTACGCGGAACAGGTCATTTGGCCTGTATAAACCGCCTTCCCATTTGAAATCACCTTCTCCTTCGTTGAAATCTGTTTGCTTGATAGGGGAGCACCAGTTTCCCACCTTATCCTTTACCCAATTGTAGTCAACCTGTCCGGGTATCACATTCTCCTTTCGTACTACGTTCTCTGCATTTAATGAATTTAGCCTGAACTTAGTGAAACGTTCAGACTTCATGGCACGTGCCGCATAACCAGTTGTTATGTTAGGGTTGAATACGATAAGCATTCTTGAATTACCCTGCAAGTTACCCTCAATGGCATTATAAACGATTTCCGATATACCGGAAGCTTCTGTAATGACAAACATTGTATTCGCAGCGTGGAATCCCGACCAAGATTCAGTTGCATTGTCATCAGCCTTAAATCCAGTCAAAAACCATTCTTCAAAATCAGTACGTATATCATCCGCCACTAATCTGCCCGGACAACAAAATGGGAACTTATTTCTTGCGGAACGTATAAGCCTTCTGATTTCAGGTGTCATAATATTCCTCACCTGTCTTCCTGTCGGTGCTGTCATAGCGACCTTTGTGTTTTCAATAAGTATTCCATCTTTGTTAAATCTTGGTGTCAAATACATAAAGCACAAAGAAGCGCAAGCTGCGACAAAATCCTTGCCACGACTTGTTCCAGAAGCTACAGCAGTCATCGGATTAAATTGAACGGATTCTATAATAGCTTGCTGTTCCCTGTCTAATCTTGCACAAAGAGCATCACGCACAAATCTGTTCCAATCAGCCGACCAATACGCAACCGCATCATTTATTAGCTTTCTCTTTTCTTCATTTGTCCTTATTCTCATACGAACTGTTCAGTGCTTTCAGAGCATCAACCCAATCGTCGTTGGCCACATTCACATCTTGCTTGTCTTTCCATTCATTAGGCTTCCTGTTTTTTAGCCAAAAGATTTGAGCGGTAGTATCTCCGGCTATATGTTTCTTTACTTTCTTTACAACAGTGGTTTGTGCGGAACCGTCTTCGCTTACTCTTACTTCTGTAGTTGTTTCTTCCACATCATACCCTATTGCACGCTTGTATAAGGCACTCTCTACTTTTACATCCGCTTCTGTCTTGCCTTCTTTTATCAGCTCTTTAACTTCCGGGTGATTCGTTAGTATCCTTTTAAAAGTCGTAAGCCCTATTCCAAGCCGCTTGCATAGTCCCTTATTGTCGGCACCATTCCTGCAATCAGCCATAATGATTTCCTCTTTCCCCTTAATGTACTTATCATATAAAGAGATATTCATTTTTGGTCTTCCTTTTCCTGGCATATCACACCTCCTTTTTCTGCAACTCTTGCAGATACTCCTTGCAAATATCAATCATTCTCGCAAAAGCTACAGTATTGCTTTTGATGTTAAACTTCTTTTTCACCTCGGTAACTACCTTGATGAATGATTCGTAAGAACCGACAACGATAGCACTATCCTCAGACAATTTTTGTTTTTCAAGTTCAGCCAGCACCGCCTTAACATCATTGCTTCTGCTTTCAGTGAACAAGAATTTCATTTCCGTCAGTTCTATATCACCGTCATTGATTGACGATGCTTGAATCTTGTTTGTATCGATGAACTGGATGCCGTTTAACCCGGAAAACTCTCGCGCTTCTATAGAACGCATCTCGCTGTATATCTCTTTGAGCATCTGCGCATCATCCTTGCCGACAAGAGCATTGTGGCTAAGCACGTATGCAATTTGCTTGTCTTTATCAATTTCATCTATATACAGAACGAGTATATACTCTAACTTGGCTTTTATGGCAGCTTTCATCCTATGGTTTCCTGATAATATCAGAAACTTGCCGTCTTCTCGCTTCATGGCAAATGGAAGCTGTGATAAGAATCCGTCTTCCGCCACATTAGCAGTAAGCCTGTCTAATGTGGCTTTTTCCATATAGTGTGCGTTCTTCTCCAAAGGAACGCAATCATCTGTCGGGCTTACATAAGCAAGTTTATATGGAGAAATCAGATTGTTTATGTCTTCCAACTTTTCTTTAATAAGGTGGATGTCTTTTACTTCTTGTGTTTCTTTAGCCATAATGTATATAAATTATTTAGTGAATCATCTGAAAAATCGGAAGAGTACATAAGCTTTCCTTCATCCCTTCTATCCAAATTAAATACACCTCTGTATTTCATGCTTACCGGAGAAGTAGTATATACCGTAGTCTTCACACCATCGTAATAATTACCCATTTTTCTTGCGATAAGCATCCTTACATCGTGCGACTTGACAAGCATAATCAATAATTTGCTTAGCCTTTTAGTATTGCAGTTGACAACAAAATCGCTTTGCATGAAAATTTGCTCAATGGTGGATAATTGCTTGCTGAAAGATGCAAAACCAAAAGCTTTCCCGTCAGCCATAAACGCTATGCCCAAATCACCGCCTGTCGTATAATTGACTTTGTTCGCCATATAAAAGGCCTTATAGTAGTTTACATCACTTACTTGGCATAGTTTAGCCGAAACAATAGTTTTGTCTGTAAACTCATAATCAACATGCAATATGTGCATGTTTGACGGCTTGGTATTTTTCTCTCTTTCTATGTAGTAATGGTTATCTGAATTAACGCTTGAATAAATGTAAACTGGATGCTTGTTTATACCAAGCTTTATTTTCCCACATAAATATCCACCCAACTCATTCCATTCTCTATCGGAATAGATAATGTTCTCGTCATTCTCCAACAAGTCCTTGAATATCGTTCCACCTTCTTTCGGGTCGAATACGCCATAATGAGGATGCTCGTACTTGAAACTTTCCTCAACATAACTGAACATCTTTTCATATCCACCCTTGTATGTAGGTGGGAAGCTTATGCCAACACCTTTACCCTTCTTGTTTTTTAGGAAGTCTATAAAATCCCCGTAGTAAAAACTTTTGATATTGAAAGCTAAAGCACCTTTCTCCAGCTTGGATATAGTATTATTGTAGTAAACCTTTGACTGTTCAATGAATGCGTTGAACATTTCTTCTTGGTAATCATTTTTTCTTTGGTGGAAATTTGACACACGCATAGCAAACATTACCTGCACCAGTTTCTTGTACTTGGTTTCATCCCAAGTGTCAAAAACCATACGTAATTCGGGGTTTACCACCTCTATTTCTGTATCTGTGCCAAGCAATAGGTCAGATATTAGCTTAGAATATAGACTTACATCGTTTGAATGCACGTCATATCCCATGCTTGCCATAATCTTGTCTGTCGTATAGTTGCCTGAGCATCCAATGAAGACATCTTTCTTTTCTACTCCCTTCATAAGGTCTTGTAGGAGCAACTTTACTTCCGGTGGTGTCGTTCCTGTAAACATATCATTTACTTTATCATTGTTGTATATAATTTCATATACTTTTTACGTTAAATGCCTGCCGAACATACTTCCGGCAGGAATTTAACATTAGATTCAATCATCTGTAAGCTATTTGCAAGAACTCTTATGCAATCTATTCGGCTTCTTTCAGTCGTGTCAGATGAAAAAAATCATCACCCCGTAAACTGAATAAGTTTTGATGTTCCTGCTTTCCGCTTATCACTACTATAATGGTTGGAGTGGTAGCAGGACTTAAACCTGCATCACATAGGACTTTCGCTTTCGGCCTATCTATGTGTATCTGTGCGCACAGAAGCGTTACCAATTCGCCATACCACGTATATTGCGTGTATTTCCACGCTGTCAGATTTACAGCTACCGGCTAAATGCAGGGAGTCGAACCCTTCGCAGTTTCCGAATCTCAATCACCGAGCCGAGTCGAACGGCATTCGAGCGGAAACAAGGAGTCGAACCTCACTCTTTGGCTGGAGTGCCAACGCTTTACCGATAAGCTATTTCCGCAAAAGCCTGTGCTGTCAAACCAACGCTTGCTTGTCAAATCTGACAGCATACCGTCAAACGCTATTGACGGGTGACTAATTATCTAAATCGCAATTATTACAATTGCCGTTATCCTGTATTTCTACTTTTTATCGTAAACACCTGTATCAGAACAAACTCGCCTGTTCATACTTTGGTTCCTTTTTCTCAACCACTCCAAACTCGGTAATTTCAACCCCTGTGTTCTCAGTCAGCCATTTTGCCAAAATATGTCGGTGGCAAAAATCTCCGGGCTTTTCGTAGCAACAGAGGGCTACATCCTGTCCTCCGCCCAAAGAACGTATCTGTTCCAGTACATTGTTTGCATCCTGTCTTGCCAGTATCTCGTCATACAGTTTAAGATACTCATTATGCGAGCATGGACCACTAACCATATATCTGGTAGGACATACATTCAACATTTGAGGCACATTCATAAATCTGGGTTTACCGATTGCCACACAGATTATTTTAACTCCTTCTTCTGCCAATTTCCGGCTATTGCCGAAATAACTTGTGTAAATCTTCATTTTCTCTTTATTTACGGTGTAAAATTACTATATTTAATTTGAATTTCAAATAAAATCGGTCAAGAAATGCCATTTTACAATACTTTTAAGACTTCAACCTTCCAACATTTCATCATATGGTCTGTTTCACATCCCATATTGAACGTGTTGCCAAGATAATACTTCCTTGCTTCCTCTTCTGAGAGATTGATAGGGGTTGTGAAGTGGTCTTCATTGCCTTGTCCGTCTCTCAAATAGACTTTTACTATTGTTCTCATTGCTCTATATTTTTTTATTATAAGTTGCTTCCTCTTTTACTTTTTGCTTTCCGCACCTCATTCATATTATGCAGATTTAAGCGATTCTAAAATTTTCATATTGGCACTATCCTTGCTTACGACAAAACGGTAGACCCATCCACCCTCCGATAGTTCATTCCTATATTTCAATCCAAGTTCTTCAAGTTTGGCGGACACTTTGATTGCTTCCATTTTGTAACCTCCTAAAGTATCAATTCCGATTCCATACGAAGCAGGATAAATAGAGATTGAATAACCAAACACTTTACAGAGATATATCGACAGGTTCTTATAGCTTGATTCTTTGTTGATTTTAGAAAGCACCCATTCTACCGTAACTTCTTTCTCTTTGGGGGCTTTAAAATCCCTGATATTATAATTGATGGCCACAACCAAATTTTCAGCTTTACTATAAGGCAAGCCTTCATCAGTTGTTTTATATCCCATACGTCCCCAAACATAGTAACCAAGTCCTTCTAATTTGCTGATTGTCTCTTTTGTGATATTCATTGCTCTTTACAATTAGAAGTTTACACATCCATTTTCTTTAATCATCTTATCAGCTTGCTTCTTTGTAGAAGCATAACCAATAAATACTTCCTTTAGACCTTTATCTGCTTTCTCCGCTTCACTTGAAAGACAATAAAAACCAAATCTTGCTCCATTGATTAAAAGGCTGTAGTACACTGAATATTTCATTGCTCTTATTGTTTAAGTTGTTATTTTCGATATGTAAAGATACTAATAATATATTGAATATCAATGATTTATGCCTAAAATAACTTCATCTTAAACTTTGTTTAACTATTTCATTTTCAGATACTTTGATGCGATAATGGCCTTACTTTTCTCTACCTCTTTGTTGGTGTTAATACCGATTTGCTTGTAGAAGGCAGCATTACCAGTCAAACACTCAAAGGATATCTGTAATGTCCTTCGCTCTTCTTTAGTAAATCCAATACGGAATGTAGAAAAGATAGCCAGTGCGGCTTTTAAGTCACCACACTGGAATAGGGATATTGCTTTACTCGTCTTTGTTTCCACGGTCAATATGTGCTTTATTTACAAGTGAGATAATTCCCTCAACTGTTTCTTTTACATCACATCCGCTCAATGGCAATGAAAGATGTATATGAGTTCGCGTACCTGTCATATCGAACCATGCTTCGGTTGATGGTTCCATAGCTACTATATGATTAGCACTAATAAATATTTCACCTCCATTTGTCTTGTTCAGTCTTATAAAATTATTACCCATACAATTATTCTCCCCACAATTTTTTAGCAAGTTCATAATTCTTCTGCGCATCATTCACGACTTTCTTAGCATAAGTAAGAGAGTAGGAGTGTGAGCGAGTATATTTGCCGGACTTTAATCCTGCATGGTATTCAGTAGCCTGTTCCAGCTTGTGCTCGTAATACTCGATACTTTCCGGCATTGATAGGTTGATTGTACTTGCTCTTTTATCCCAATATTCGGCTTTGCTTTCGTGTTCGGCAGCCTTATCGCTATATTCAACGCTTTTCCCCATATTATTCCAAGCATCGTCTATTGCCTTGCGATGTCTCTTCTCGCTGTGGTGACCTACCTTGATAGGCTCTCCAAGTGAAAGGAACTCACTATCCTTATTTGACTTGTCGTAGTATTCATTACTCTTTCGCTCTGCTGATGCAGCCCACATACGTCTTCTGTCTGCTTTCTGCTTCGCCCATTCCTGTACGTTGAATCCGTCAGCTCGTACTATCGAATAGTAATAAAACCCGTCACGTTCAAATATCAGGTTAAACACTATGCTTACATTCTCTTTGCCGTACTTGGTAGTAACAGAGATTGTTTCTCCTTTTTCGTGCTTTTCTTCGCACTTTGCCAAAAACACATTTGGCGCAAACTTGTAGTATGTATTCATTGCTCTTTTTTATAATTGTTTATATACAAATGTGCCCGGCTACTTTACACCGGGCATCATATTATTTATGCGCCCATTCTTCGAACGCTTGATAATATCCGGTTCTGATAAATAGCATATCTCCCGAGCCGTCTCCCCACCAGTCATTGCAGTGTGAAATGTATCGACCTATCATGTTCCGTCTTACCGGACACATTTTTTTATACATTGAGTTAAACATGGCAGATACTACACGACCTTTGAAATTTCCGGCATTGTGCGCATCATTGGTACAATACCCATAACACATATCCGTCTCTATTTCCCCGTTCTCGTCCAAGAACTCTTCTTCTGTATCACCCCAACCTCCGTTTCTGATTGTATCTTTCAGAAGTTGTTTTTCGTCAGCCGTCAATACTGAAACTATTTCCTCTACTTGTTGAATTGTTTCTTTCATTGCTCTTTGTATTACGCATGAACTTCATGCTAATTAAACATATATCAATTTTATCACCTGTCAATCGTAACCTAATCAACTGAAATAACTATTATAAACTCGCATTTAGCCCATAAAGAAAAATCTGTGGTACTCATATACTCTTGATTTTTTGTTTCAATTGCCTTAGCTTCTTCTTCGCTTATCTCTTTCCCATTTACAAAGTATCTTTTCATATCCTTAGCTTAATTCGTTAAACATATCCATTGCAGTGCATTCACTTGGCATTTCCTGCTCCTTTTCTTTTGCCAATCCACTAAAGATACACAGGAAAAGACCAGTACAAATTCCCATTTCGTTATAACGATATTCTACAGATATACATCTATCGTTTACAAATTTGCTTGCTATCACCTTCGATTTCATTGCTCTTTCCTTTTAATTGTTAGTATTATTGGTTTCTTTTAGTATTGTAAAGATACTCATTATCAGTGAGTTACGCAAATATTTAAACTTGTAATTTACTGTAAACCAGTAGTTTAACTTTTGACAACTTTACATCATGCACGCTGCTTCATGATTATCCATCCACATTACTACAAACAAACGGTTTCTTCTCCAAGTCATAGCAAGAGATATACACCCTCTTTCCTTCCACCTCACAAAGAGCGAGCGCATACCCTTTCTCCAGCACCTTTGCAGGCTTGTTGTCGCAGTACAGCGTATCGCCAACCTTGACCTTGATATAATGTCTTACTATCATACTATCACCCTTAATCTGTTATACCAGTGCGATGAGTGACTGAACCAGCCCACTATCACATCATTACCGAACACTCTCAATTTATACAATTTACTCATTTCTTCTTTTTTTCAAATTATCAAGTAACTCACTATCTCCCGAATAATCGGCATTGATAGCCTTCTTGTTCTCTATTATGCACTCCACCAAAGAGATTGCTTCTTTCCTGATTTCTTCCACCTCATCATATCCACAGGCTTTGTCAACCATTTGGACAATAGAAGGCTTAGGCTTGGAAAGTTTTTCATTCAACTTCCCAAGACACCAGTAGCAATAATCAATCGTTGCGATGCGTTCCAGTGTTTTCATAACTCTATGTGTAAATGATAAGTATTGATAATAGCGAACAGGTAAATGGCAGCGGTAACGATTCCGTCCACACATATAGCCCAACTTCCAAGACGTTGAAACCTTGATAATGCCAATATGGAAATGGAGATAAACAAGAACCACTGGCTTGTCATTAGCCCTACAATACATATAGCCCACTCAAACGTGTCAAACATACTGACAGCGGCAAATAAGGGATGCTCATGAAAGTATCTGCTCGCTTCTTTCCTACCTTCGCTTTTCAATATCCGATAGTATTCATTTGTGTGCGAATATATCTTCCCACAATTACAAGCCTTCAATATTTCATACAATGCGAACATCCCAACCAATAAAAAGAATAAATGTTTCACTGTTCACCTCCTTCCGGCAATAGGTCGTCAATGTATGCCCATCTTATTATGCCTTGTATTTTAGCATAGCTATTCCAATCTGCAATTTTCTCATAGTCGCAATCTACCTCTACGTCATTGTCTTCCGTTTGAAATATGTATTTTCTATTCAAACAAGGCTATTCGGTAGCATCATGCCACACGGAGTTGATGCGCCATTCGGCACCAGCGATAAAACCATTTGCATATTCAAATGCTTCGTCATAATGCGCACAAGCATTCTTTGCCGTCTCCATTGCCACCTTTTCAATATATTCTCTTTTCATTTTGTTCCATAAAACACGTTAATAAAACTTCTTCCGAAAACCGATAATATCTGCCAAGCAAGTTATCTGAGCGGACGCAATACATATCATCCTCATCATTGTTTATAACTTCTAACCAATAATATTCGCCTGCGACAAAATCCTGAAAAGACTTTGTGCATAATAAAAATGTCTGAGACTTTTTAGCTAATTCTTCTCTTTTCATTCTGTTTCTCCTTCCTCTACCAACTTTTCAATTCGAATGTCAAAATCTTTTTTCAGCAGGGCATTCGCGTGTATTCCACAAAGAAATTCAACACGACCATTACCGTAAGTAACCCGATACTTTGCCGGATGTTCGCATGGTCTTGTGTTGTGAAAACCACGGATTCTGCTTGCACCCTTATCCACAAATTCTTGACATTTAGTTTTCATTGACATCCTCCTTTCAATAAATCGTGGTTATCGTGTATATTACCGCAAATGCAACAGTTTACCAACCCTTCAGCAACTTAGCCGTTTCGTATAATATAAATGTATCATCCATACTCAATACTTCTTTCCATGCAACATCGGTCGCATCTCGTTATACTTCATCTTCGTTTCTACATGCCAAAGCAAATCTATCCCCAAATGTTTTGCAAGCCCGAAGACGCCAAGCACCATATTCCTTATCTGGCAATCAACCGATACGCCATATTCGTAGTAATATCTCATGGGAATAGTAGATATTGCGTATATGCTTTCGGTGAACAATTCGCCATTGCAGGCTTCTTCCGCTTCATACATTTCATCTTTCGTGAATCCAGCAATATCAACATTCCTTAACCCGGCAAAATCCAACAATCTTATAACCGCATCGCTCAATTCATCTTCAACGGAATCCTTAATAAGTACTTCGAAGCACTTACACCATTTTATTTCATTGCATTCACTAAAACATATCATTTTTTGGAAATATTCCTTGTCTGCTCTCTTCCCGTTCCTGTCCGCTTCAACCGCTTCCATTAACTCGCTAATGATAAGACAAAACCAATGTTCATCACTCAGTTCCTTATCATGGAACCCGTGTTCGCAAGCATTCTTATATGCCCTCTCACGAAGGGCGTTTAAATTCTCATTCATACTATTCTATTTTTTAATTTTTCTAACTCATATAAGTTTTAAAGCATTGTGTATTCCTGCAAGAAGGGCTTCTTCATAATCCTTATACCCACTTACACCGTCTATTTCCTTCCCTTTATCAGCCTTGACAAGCATATATCCCCAACCGCATTCTTCTCTGAATACATCAACGAACATATTGCGTGTATTCATCAGCCATCTATTCACCTGGTATAAAGATGGTGCCGAAACTTTGCCATTATCAACTTCATTCCAATTCCCGTCATTTTGGAAGTACTCTCTTAAAAGAGTCTCGGAACTATCACAACTGATATAGAAGCACTCGCAAGGCTCATCAAACCCTTTTTCTTTCAGCAGCTTTGCCACTTCAAGACTTACGAAACCATTATTTATCATAATCCGACTTGTTTTTTAGCGTCCTCTAAAGACACATTTTTTTCAATCAGTTTAATAAACTCTTCTCGTCCAAGTTTCTTGTAAATCGGAATCCAATCTTCTCTCACAAGGTCGGCAGGTTCACCGGGCGGTATAGCCTTACCGTCCTCGCCATTCTTGTCCATGCGTTCTGAGATTTCAAAAAGTGTCTCTCCGAACTTGTTCACAACGACATACTTCTTTCCGTTCCACTGAATCCCACCGTAATATCTTGCGATAGAAAACATGGAGTTTGCCCAATACTCCTCAGCCATTAAAACGGGCATATTATCTTTACTCATTTCTTATTTCCATCCTTAGCTTTAACCTTCTTAATAATCGCCTTAGCCTTGTTTCTGACCATTTCCGTCAAGTCATCCGCGCTATCCGCAAACGCGCACTGGTAACAATCCCCGGTAGCGTTGCTCATGAACCTCACGTGCTCCTTTGCTTCTTTCCCCATAGCCAAGATTTTGTCATACATTTCAACCTTGTAGTCGGGGTGGTATTTCTGCAAAATCTGATTGAAATCCATCACAAAGGTTTCAATCATGTCGCACATCAGGATGATAGAGTTCGTGCACACGTTAATCTCGTCCCTGTCCTGTACGCTCATATCACCCATAAGGCTCTGCATACTCACCGTCTCTCCCTCATAGGTCGCAAGGTACTCGTTAATCACACGCTCTTCGATTCCCTTCATCCTGCGTTTCAAGTCCATTGCAGCGGCAAACTGCCTGCGCCTGATTAAGTCCTGATACCCCCCCCTAAGTTTCACCATTTGCACGTCTTCGTTGATAGCCTTCTTCATCCGCTCAACAACGCTTTCTGGAAGGTCTTCCACCGTTAATTTGTTATTCATTGTTCCTGTTTTTTCGTTTGTTTTTCTTTTCCACTTTATCGCGGATGCTATCAATCTGTTCCTGTATCTCTGAATAAATCTCAACTTCCGAACACATCTTGTGTATGTAGAAGTTACGCATCATCCCCGAGTGTCGATTCGCCATTCTTTTGTAATGCCTGCGTCTTCGTTTGTAAAGCAATTCAAGGCATCCGTTCGGGAATATATACGTCCCTTGTCTGATAGCGTTAGCTATCTTCTTTATTGCTATTCTTGCTCTCATTCTACTTTCTCTATTTTAATTATTTGGCGGTTCAATAACAAGATGCCCTTCCCCTGTTTTTAGGCAAATCCATGAAGTATCTGTATTTCCAAACGCTTTGCATACATCCACAAGAGAGCATTTATCGCAACCCCGTTCGTTTTCTTTCATACCGTGTGGCATCCAGTCCATTATTATTTCGTTATTTACTTCCATAATCAAAAAGGCATTTTCCATATTTTTACTCCCAATGGATTTACAATCAACCTGTCTTGATTGCGTATCATGTGTACATACAAGGTTTTTCTGTTTTTCATTGCTTTTCTAAACAACTTATCAGAAACATGCTTACACAAGTAATAATTGTAATAAAGTTTCAACTTGTTCTCATAATGGCAACGTCTAATCATACGCTTTCTTTCGTTCATAATCAATCTCCTTTCTCATAACCATCCTAAATCTTAATTTCCTGCACATAAGTCAGCGTTCCCCTGTAGCCTCTAACTCTCAATTCTTCTATCAACTCTCTCGGTTTGAACTTGGCAAGCTCGGGATTGCCCCCCCCCAACAGGAACTAAATTCCGTTCGCTTCTCCTGCAAACATTACACACGCTCATATAGCCGTCATGGCTCTTGCCACTTCGTCCGAACTCGCTCAACGGAAGTTCAGACCCACATTTACTGCACTTTTTCGTTTCCATTGCTATCTTAATTTTGTTGTTTAAATCGTTTCTTCTTGACTTTATTGCTTGCTGTCATTGTAGTATCCTATATAATGGGGACGAATCAAAGAAGGAAGTTTAAATCGTCACATTTAAAACTTTACCGTGAAAGATTGATTCTGTCCCCATATTTTTATTACTTTTGCGTTGTCACATTTAAAATTTTATAATTATGGAATTAGATTTAGAAGTTCTTGCTAAATTTCAAGAGAGATTTAGCAAAATGCCGCACAGATGTCCTATTTGCGGATTCTCAGCATCGTCTCTGTTCTCATTAAAATAATTGTTTTTGGATTCTCGATAACAGCATCATTGTAAAACTTCCTGTCCACCTCGAAGCCGTACGCCTTTCTCCCAAGCTGTGCGGCTGCAAGCAGAGAAGAACCGCTTCCGGCACACGGGTCAATAACCACATCACCCTTGTCAGTGAATATCTCTATCAGCCTTCTGAGCAACGGAACAGGCTTCTGTGTCGTGTGCACCTTTGGAGTTTCATTGTCCACAACCCAGTCGAAGCAATTGAATACCATTCGCCCGTCATTGTTGAACTTAGGCAGCTTGTCGCGATATAGCAACAAGCCGTATTCGCAATTCCCTACCACTTTCATGTTAGCCTTCAACACCTGTGCCGAGAAATTCTTTCTGAACACAAGCGGAATGTACTTCATAAGCCCGTACTTCCTCGCAAGCTGAATAAACATGAATTGCTGTTCATATTCGCAAAACAGAATCATGCAAGGGGATTTCCCTGCTTCTTTCGGCTCCTTTACCAGCATGTCACTGCAAAAGTGCATGAACTCGGCAGGTCTGAACTCGTTCTCCGAATTGAAGAACTTCTTTCCTGCCAATTGGCTTTCTCCGTTCTTGTTGTCACCTCCATTATACCATGAGGGGTTGCTTGCATAGGCATTTGCCCCAAGATTATACGGAACATCCGCTATAATCAATTGTGCTTTAGGTAGTTGATAGCTTTTGAAATTTTGGAAGCTATCCCTAAACAACTCTATTTCTTTCATTTCTTTTCCCTGATTTTAATGAACCCTCTAATCTTCGTTTCCCTCAGCTTCATCGCCTGCTTTCTCCACTCATTTTCACAAAGTTGAACATTTCTTTCGCCCTGTCAAGGATATATTCTCCATATCGCTCCTTGAACTCGACTGGATTGGACATGTCCATATTGGTTGTTCCAAGTGTCAATATGCTATGTCGTTGCTCATACCGCAACTGCAATACCGTCTGTACTACATTGCATGAAGTTCCGAAATGCTTCGACAATTCCTCCCGTCCAATCTCGTCAATGACTAAATTACCGGCAGTTCCTCGTTCCGTCCAGTTGTTCAATGCCATAATTCCTTCATTGGAATACCTCAACGCAATCTCAGCTGCAGAACGAATCTCGATGCACATATCTTTCCTGCCATACCCACAGGCTATTCGGTTAATATCAGCCAAGTATTGCTGCACACCCTTCATCAGTGTCGTTTTCCCGGTACCGATGTTGCCCCATAAGAGAAGCCCCTTTTTAGGGTCAAGAATCCCCTGCCGAAAACAGCCGACATAAGACCAAATCCACGTGTACACCTCGCTGATAAGCTTTCTGTTCCTTTCATCAACAACAAATGCCGGAGAAACCTTTCTCAGCGACTGCACAAAACCGTATTTCCAAAACCGTTCTATTTCTTCCTCTGACAGTTTCCTTTTCTTGCCGCCAATGATGGAATTATAGTCAATCCCATCGTCAGAACTCAAAACTTTCCGGCGGTTCAATTCCGATTCCTTCTCCTGTCTGAGTGTCGGTGGTGGCATAAACTCGCTTATCTTTTGCGGATTTTTCATTTCGTTTCTTTTTGTCAAGTTCTATTCTTAGCCAATTTGCGAAATGCGATTTCGCGTCTTTTGGCGATTTCCTTGTCTCACCCTCGTTTTGCAACTTTTGGAAAAACAGCCGCAAATACTCCATGAATGCGCCAATGGTGAAATCCTTATGCCCAGAGCTTCGGGTGTTCATCGTGACAACTTCCACCCAACTGCGGTCATTCGCCAGTTCGTCATAGCACACCGACAATTCTTCATCGAAAATATCGGGTGGGGGAACTTTTTCTTTATCTCTCGATAGAGAGATTTCTTTTTCTTCATTATCATTATCATTATCATTATCGGGTTTTTTGGGTTCGTGAAAACCCATTGGGTTATTTGGGTTAGTTTGGGTTATTTGGGTTATATATCCATTCGAATCATCATTCTTCGCTCTCTTCGGAGCACCACCTTTACTCCCATTATTACGGTTTCTCTCGACAATGCCCTTGTATTTGCTTTCGTCTATTTCAAATTGATTCTTAAAGAACTCAAATGCAATTTCAATGTCCTCCTCTACCGTAACAATCTCGCCAAGATGATACTTAAATATAGCTCTGAACAATCTACCAAGCTGCTTATCCGATAATTTTGATATAGGCTTATAGAATGAATTATATATCAAAAAACTTTCTTTCCCCATTTTATTTGTTCTTTATGCAATTTTATATTGCATTCGATTTTGTTTCGTTAGAGTTCGCACCCTTAAACCCATCAGGTCCGCCTTGTAAATCTATTTGTGATTTAACTATTATAAATGCAGCTTCCTCAATCGGATTCAGTGACACGGTTGTTACTCCGTCGCAGCCATACTCTATTATAGCCGTGAGCACTTCTCCCTGCATCTCTCTTGGCAGATTCTTGATTTCTTCCAACCAACTTCGATAGAATACAAATTCAGTTCTCATAAAAAAACGAAGGCTTTCTTGTTCTCATTTCCTTATTGTGGCATTTAGGAAATAATACTTAAGAAAGCCAGTTTAATATCTTTTTATCATCAAATGCCACTAAGATGATATGTTTGTTTCACATGGTAAAGATACTAAAAGTGGCATTAACTGTGTCACTTTTAATCGTAAAAATTCATCCGATTAACATTGTTTATCAGTATCCGGTCTTATTCAACCTCATTGCTTCTTTTTCATAACTCAATAAGGTTCGCAGGGCATCCAACTGGTGGACGCATGAAGCATTAAGCCGGTCTAAAGTATCGACTAAGTATGCTTCATCTTCTGCTATACTGTCAAGCAATGCGTTCTGTACTTTTGCAGAAAGGCAATTCTCCCTTGCGATTGCAAGAATTGCATTCTGTATCTCGTCTGATTTCTTCTTTCTGAGCATCTTCTTTGCATAGGCAAGCATTTCGCCAGTCCGCATCATATACACCATTATAACCGATATTCGTTCCTGAATCTCTTGCGGGTTATTGGAGCAAGTGATATTCAGGTAATCGCTGATTTCCTTTATTTCCTTAATAAATGACTCATCCATAGTTTCTATTAAATTATTTGTTCGTATTATAGTAAGGTCAATCTTCATAAAAGAAGCTTTCACCTGGCTTTCGTATAATTCTGTAGCTTGCATACAGGCAAGCGAACACTAATACTATCTCTATCATAACTTTATGTTTTTATCTTCCCATTGAACGGTTAATAGCTGTTCTCACGTCATTGCGGTAATCGCGGTTCCAGTCATTGCGACCCATGCGCGAACCGTAATATGAACGGTAGTTCCTGTAGTCGCGGTTACCGTACTTTGACTTGTATTCAGATGCACGCTTGGCATTCTCTTCACTTATCCGTGCCGCTTCTTTCGCTTCTGCCCAAGACTTCTTCAAACATTCACCGAATGTGGCGTTGAAAGTGTGGCGGAAAATGTAATGCGCTCTTTTCATTATATTGCTTAAATTATACCGTTTCATATTACTTATATTGTTTATTGTTATTTTCATATTGTAAATATACTATATTATAATATAATACCGAAATAAATTAGATAGTAATATCGCGTATATTGATATATTTAACTTATATTTATACTCAATTCCGATATAATACCCTATATTTGCATTATAATCTAAAATGGTATAATATGAAACTAATAATCAAAGACGTATTAAAAGAGAAAAAAATAACAGCTGTATCGCTTGCAAGTACTGTAGGAATAACCCAGCCCAATATGAGTAATATTGTTAATGGGAAATCAACCCCTTCCCTTGAAACACTGGAAAAGATAGCCAATGCCTTAGAAGTCGATATAACTGAACTTTTTGAACATTCAAAGACCAATTCACACTCTATCACCTGTCCTCATTGCGGAAAAGAGATAAACATTAAGGTGGAGTAGTCTTGTTGAAAAACAAGCTACTCTATCCCAAGCAATGAAATTAGCATGTTAAACTTGTCCTCATACCATAGCGGCTGGGTTGATTTAGGGTTGTTGGGGTTCACTTGGTTCTCTCCGAATGGAAGACCTTTGTCTGTTATAGACTTGAACCGCTTCTTCTGTCCGTGCGAAGAATTTCTTTCCAATTCACACAGATAGCCTTTCTCGATTGCTTTCTTATTGAATACCTGTGCGGATATCTTGATACCTTTTTCTGATAGAATTTCAGATGCAGATTTCAGTACACCTTTGCTTGGTGTGTAGTCGGGCAGAGGGAGATTGTACGGTTCAAGTATCTGTTTTGCGATAATCAACTTTGAACTTTCATTCAAGTTCAAAAACTTTGCTGCCCAAGTGGCGGCTTTCATCTTGTCGGATAGGGTAGGAGTATTAACTTCTGCTTTTACCGAATATATTCCTGTTTTGCGGATAGAGGGTAAGACTTCCGATGTAACCCACTTACGAAACGGTTTTGCTTGTGGAGAATCAGAACGGATAATGACATCGTACATTCCTGCTTCTGTTACGAAGATTGCATTCTGTGTTCTTCCTAATGAATCTTGGATGGGGCGCGTCAGACGCACATCGTCTTCTAATCTACTTGCGCACCTTGACACGTCTTTTATTCCTATTGCGTTACATAGGTCTGTAAGGCAAAACAATGGATTTTCACTTGTGCCTGCGGTACGAATCTCCCCAAAATTGGGATTACTGAATAATTTAATTTCTGATGCCATAGTTATAACGAATTTTATCTGGTTGTGATAATTTTAACACTGCGTTAAAGTACGCTTTGACTTCTTCGATTGAGCTTGTTTTTGTTAATTGCGTCATAAATATATTATTTTATATATCGTTTAAGTAATCTGTTACCACTCTCATAAACTCGTCCAGCGACCGAACAACCACATACTTGTACCCGTCCTCCGTAATTTTGGACTGCCATTCCTTCTGCGATTGGCTTTGAACGCCTTTCTTTGTCTTCGTCTCAATCAGAAGCGCACCGTAGAAGCGGTTGCTTTTCAGCAGTATCAAGTCAGCAACTCCGGCGAGCACGCCCTCGGCTTTCATCTTCGCCCCGGTCACGGCATCCCTGCGTCCACCATTCGGAACAGCGAATAGGTTATGCCGCATCGAAGGGTATTTCAGCCGAAACCAATTTACCATTGAGCATTGTATCTTGTGTTCCTCGTCCTTTGGCTTGCTGCGGATGTTCTTGACGCAGTATTTAGTTTTCATTTCTTCGTAAGTCATACCTTGATTTATTTAAAAGGGGCACACCATAATGAAAGAAGTAAAGTGTCTAATTTTAAAACTAACCATTATGAACCGTTTGGATATGCCCCTTTTTATTTATACTTTTGCCTTTGTCTAATTTAAAATTTAAACCATTATGGAAATTGAAAACTTTGATTTGATTAAGGAGAAGCTTAATAAAAAGCTGGCTCCTGTAACCTGCCCTATGTGCAAATCCAAACTTGGATTTTCCCCTTATGCAGAAGAAATTCAACAAATCTCCTGCAACAGGGAAGGGAATGTGCTGGATTTAGATGAAGCTAAATTCATTAAGACAGTTTCAATCAGGTGCAACAATTGTGGGTTCTTGGCGTTGTTCGATATAAACGGGCTTCTTGAATGAGCCTTCTAACGCGTTAAGACTTCCTTGAATACATCCGAAGTGTTTTGTTACCGCCTTGTTTTTCATAACTTGGCGGTTTCTTCTCTTTTTTCTATTTTTCATAATCAATGCAAATTTAATTAGAGGTGCCAGCAGGATTCGAACCTGCGAAGCTCTCGCCGGCATAAGGCGATTCGATACCAACTTCTCCTTAATAATATTATGCCTATTCCGCCATGACACCATATTGCGTGTCTTTCCACGCTGTCAGATTTACAGCACCAACTGAATACAAGGAATCGAACCTTGGTCATACCTTACCACAACCTCAATCACCGAGCCGAGTTGAACGGCATTCGTGGGCACAGCTGGAATCGAACCAGCCCAACCCTAAGGTTTTCGCTTCACCTGTAGCTATTCAAGCAAGCGTATGGAGATTTCGCGCGATTACCCCATAATTTAAGCACCTCCAGTGCTTGTGCCCGTGTTTGCTATCCCTATCCTCACGAACCGGAATAGCCCTGTATGGTCATTATGACTACTTGTCTAATTTTATCAATTCCGGGAATGTCCTATATAAACTACTCTTACCGTCCCATTTATCAATGAATTGCTTGTACAGAATCTCTTTTGTCAATCCACGTGAAGCAATTAAAGCCTGTTCTGTTTTCAACTGCTCCAACTCATTACGTTTCTTCTGTTCCTCAATCTGCTGGTCAAGTACCGAGATATTTGTGTTCACTTCATTACGGCTGTCAATCTTCTCGCGTACCTTCTCTGAAAACTCTAATTGAGCGGAGAACGTAAGCAACTGGAAACCTCTATTGCTAAACTCTTTATCCACAATTTGTTCCAACCGTTTTTCAAATATAAGTGAACCTCCATCTGCCATCAGACTATCAGTCTTATGCTTACGGCTTTCCTCTTTAATAAGGTCATAGATACGTGGTTCCAATATGTTATCTTCAAGCGATGACATAAAATCATTACCGCTTCCAATATGCTTGTTGTCAAACACAACGTCAATAGCCCTATTCTTCATAACCTTGTAAGAATAGGTGGGACGTGCGGAGAACTCCGTATTGTCTGCGGCCTTCAATGTTACTGGTTCTGAAAATTCACCTCGTTGGTCAAACAGCGGAACTTGAAACAACTCCGTCCCCAATTCCCAAGTGGAAACCTTGCCGGAAACAACCTTAAAATCTTCCTTTCCCTGCTTCCCGTAGTTTTCCATCAGCACCCCAGCATAATTAGGAGCAACCCTCTCACAAGAAGCGAACACAACAAAGGTCATGCAGACCACCAAAATCTCAATCAATCTTTTCATCTTTCAAATGTTTAATTAGTCTGTAAAAAAAATAAATGATAGTGGCTGTAATCATTGCCACGCCCAGCCAAGCGTGAAGGTGGTTAAACACCCTATTGCCAATAGCCAACCCTACTATCAGAAACGCAATCAGATAAGCATATTTTCTCATTATCACTCAAAATTGAAGTTATCTTCATCGTCAAACTCACTGTCCGGCATATCGTTGCCGAAGTCCATAGGGGATTTCAAAATCGCCCAATCAGGAATATATGTATCTTTCATCATCACTTATCCTCCTTCACTTCATACTTATACACATCCATAATCGGGGTTTCCGCAACCGAAGCGATTTCGTAGTCAGCCATAGTACCCTTCATCCCTTCGTCCAGCTTCTTGACCGCATCACGCAAATCAGCAGCCTGTACCAGTATGTTGGTAGCAGTCTTCTTTTCTGCTCCGCTCTTCTCGTCCAGCGTGATAAAGTTCAGTTTGCACTTGAAATACTTGTCAGCCGATTCTTCGTCTGAGAAGAATATCTCCGAATAGTTGGCACGCTTAATGTCCGATACCGTAAACTCACCGCTGATAAACGGTTGTATTTCCTCGATACACTTACCTTCGCTTTCCGTAAAAGAAAGACTGTCGAAAAGGTATTTCTCGCTTACCTTTTTCTGCAAGCCATTCTCTTGCACCTTGTCATACTTAATAGTACATAAAAACCATGTGTTCATATCTAATCAACTTCTATAATTTCAAACTTTCCTTTCTTAATGTATATCTTATGACTGTAATAGTCTTTGACTATCGCATAGTTGGATTGCGGCCAGATCGGAAGAGCAC
>NFZD01012517.1_pt1 | contig 68989 bp, 100 predicted proteins | sample 1095381 | NCBI WGS metagenome assembly NFZD01 (sample SAMN03609891, study PRJNA323583) | gut metagenome | isolation source: feces | host: Rattus norvegicus | place: Denmark: Riget | collected 2013 | reverse complement strand
AGCCTACCGAGAGGCCAACAAGGACAAGATAGCCGAGTACAATAAAGCCTACCGAGAGGCCAACAAGGACAAGATAGCTGCGCGGCAGAAAGCCTACTACGAGGCCAACAAGGACAAGGTAGCCGCTCAGCGGAAAGCGTCAGACTGACATACAGAGTAAAAGAGCTGGAAGAACGTCTGTGCCCGTGCGAACAGCACCAATGGCTCGTCACTAATATCGAATATGAATCTGAAACATACCCGAGAGATATGGCTGAATATTACACCTACAAATGCAGGCGGTGCGGGAAAACAAGGAGAACGTGGAAGCATCTTCCTGTGTTGGACGGAGGTGACAAAAGCGATGAATAAAAGCACATTAGGGCAGTACGGAAAGAAGGAGGACAGGCCGTGAGCATTTGCCAGACATGCGCGAGGAAGATCGGGACGTGCTGCTGGGAGCGGGATTTTATCCCGGTTCCTGGGCGGGAGGCGGTGCCGACCGTTTTGAAGTGGCAGAATTTTTCAAAGGGATCGAACCTCAAAAAGCGGATCCCTTCCTACCGGGTAATCCGCTGCCCTCTGTTTGTCCCGCCGAAGAGGAAACGGCCATGACCTGCCCCAGGTGCGGCGGGAGAGCCGCGGTGGTGGACAGCCGGACGTACCCAACCGGGGAGGTGAGGCGGCGGCGGAAATGCCGCCGCTGCGGGCAGCGGGAGCAGGATTATGGGACACCGGAGGACAGTTTCCAGAAAATCGCCGCGCTGTGGACTGCATATTTGTATAAAAACTCCATCGTAGACACTGTTTTTAGTGCATCTGATGTTGTGCCGGTGGTTCGTTGCCGGGAGTGCAAGCACCTGGACGTTGTGAATCGCAAAGAACTTTACGCTCACTGTCCGAAAACAAACACGGTGTTTCTGCCGTTTGAATTGGACACTAGAGAACATTTTTGTTCGCTTGGAGAACGGAAAGAAGAAAGGAATGACAAAAATGACACTTATGGAATTGCAGGAAAAGTTGGGAGAACAGATTGAGCTGTTGTCCGATAAAGAAACCCCTCACGCTGCAAAAAAGCAGTTGGCAGACGTAGCAATGACAATTTCATCCCTTGCAAAGCAGATGATCAACAATGCGGATGTTGTGCTCCGTACTGAAAAGTTAGTTGCAGAAGGCAAGCTGAAGGGAAGCAGTATCCAGAAGATGGTCAAGTAATATGAAGGGGAGCCACTACACAGATGAACAAAATCAGTTCATCGTTGACCATGGAGATATGCAACTAAAAGAGCTTGCAGATGCTTTCAACAAGCGTTTCGGGAAAACGGTTTCTAAGAAAGCTATGGGTAAGAAGCGAAAGGCTCTTGGGCTTCCACCCGTTATCGTGCATACGGAAACGATGTTTACGGAAGAAATCAATAATTTCCTGCTTGAAAACTACGAAAGATTTACAAGCAGGGAGTTAGCAAAAAAGATAGCAGTAGAGTTTGGTGTAGAACCTAAAAAACAAACCGTGACGGACCAGCTTTTAAGGCTTGGAATAAGAAGAGGTAATTGCTTCACTCCGAAAGGATATGTTCCAAGGGCAAGCAAACCGATCGGCTCAGAACGAGTAGACAAAAACAGAACCGTCATGGTCAAAACAGGCCAGCCAAACGAGTGGAGACCAAAAGCCCAGGTTGTGATGAATTACGACCCCAAAAAGGAGCAGGTCATATACATTGACGGAAATTCGCTGAACGTCACAAAAGAAAACATGGTAGTCGTGTCCAAAAGGGTACACGCCAGACTTGCAAAAAACGGGTGGCTCAACAGTAGTAGCGAAATCGTTTTTGCAGGAATTAAATGGGCTGAATTGCTCTATGCAATTAAGAAATTGGAGGAAGAATGTGCTGGGTGATGGCTGAGTATATCGAACGGGAAGCGGCGCAAAATGTAGCAGAGAGATATGGGTGTACAAACGGAGCTACTCTTGGGATACACAGCGGATTGGCCGATCGCATTGCAAGTGAAATCGAAGCACTACCAGCCGCCGACGTTGCCCCGGTTCGGCATGGTAAGTGGATCAAAAGAAAGTGTTGGGATTTCCATGTCTGTTCCGAATGTTCGTTTGAGACAAGCCCGTCGAAATATTGCCCAAACTGCGGAGCTGATATGCGAGGAGGTGACGAGCGATGTCTGGAATGATTGCATTTCTTTTCAGCTTGTTGGCTGCGTCGGGGGTATGCTTAGTCGGATGCGGCCTTTGGCTCTTGATTCACATATGTATAAAAATGACACGAGGGGGTGGAGAGGACGAACATTAAAGCGCAGAAAGGAAAGCTTTTGGGCTGGTTTGCCTACCGCAACAACCCGGAACTATTGGAGGTGAGTGAAAATGATTGACACAGACCGATTCTTCCGTTCCCTCGGAGCCGCCCTACAACGAATCAGAGAGTCTGCGGGGATATCCAGAGAGACGCTTCAGATGAAGTCCGGTATCCACCGGAATACCATCGCCAGATACGAGAACGGCGAAGCTAACCCTAATTTGAAAACCCTGATTATGCTGACAAATGCTCTGGGGTACGAGGTGACGGTGAGCTTTGCGAAGAGGAAGGTGACCCCTAATGAGTGAGTGGATCAGCGTGAAGGAGAGGCTTCCGAGTCGTGAAGGCTTGGAAAAGGATGAGACTGAATATGTTCTCGTTTCTGAGCAGTCTTTTGATGCAATCACAGGTGAAAAACTGGGGAGTTATGTGTCCATTTGTGGATTTGAACACGATGGTTGGAGTAAGTTTGATAATTTTGGCTACGTTCGGACGGAGAACATCACCCACTGGATGCCCTTGCCGGAGCCGCCTGGAGAGGAGAAATGAATTTTGTTCGGACTAATCACAAAGAAGAAGCTGATCGCCATTCTGAATGACCTGTCCTGGAGCCAGGATGAACGAAAGGCGAGAGATGCAAATGACATTTATTGGCGTTGGGGAAACGTCAACGCTATCAATTACATCTGCCATCAACTGGGGTTCGAGAATCCTCATGTTTTAGAAAGACGGGAGGAGAGTCGGAAGGAGAGCGAAGAATGAAGAAATTCGTCATCGTTCTGGCAATTCTTATCTTCCTTGCAATCGTTTCTAACGGAGGAGGTGTACCGCAATGATTGATTCCAAAGCAGCCATCGAAGTCTTGAAGGAGATCGAGAAAGAGCTGACCGAAGCCCTGGTTGGTCTCCCGAGGGACAACGTGATGGTGAGCGTCTACCATCGGGGAATTGATGCCATAGGCGTAGCTATTCAAGCTCTGGAGGAGGTAGATCGCTTTGAAACGTGATCGGATCACATTCGAGGGGAATTTCTGTGAGATAGCCTTGTGCCTAGAAACTCCTGGCGGTTCTTTCTGTGAGGATGGGACTTGCTCTCAGCGTAGAGTGTGGGAACGGCTCAAGGAATATGAGGACTTGGAGGAAGCTGGATTGATAATGCGCTTGCCATGCAAACTTGGTGGCAAGTGCTACGACATCCTTGAAGGTGAGGTGTACGAAAACAATTCTGACTACATTGGAGTCTCGCTGGATAAGGCGAAAGGGGGAATTTGGTTTACCATCGACGATATGGAGGTAAGACCGAAGGACTTTGGGAAAATTTTCGGCACGAAAGAAGAAGCGGAAGCTGCTTTAAGAAAGGAGAATCTGCTTGAAGAAGATTCCGACACTGTTTGAGTACGAGATCGTCAACAAGAAGGTTGTAGGAATCACCGATAAGGTTCGCCCTGGCTTTGAGTGGGTCCTGGAAGGGAAGGGCACCGCTACCATTCAGTGGGACGGCGTGTGCTGCGCAATCATTAACGGGCGGCTGTATAAGCGTCTAAAGGGCAGGAAGGGCAGCAAGAATATGCCGATGGGCGCAATTCCTTGTTGCCAGCCTGACCCAAAGACCGGGCATCATCCGCATTGGCTTCTGGTAGACACGAACAATCCTGATGACATTGGATTTGTAGATGCGTTCATCAACAGTTTGCCCAAATATGAGGGCACTTATGAAGCTGTCGGCCCTGACTTCAAAGGGAATCCGCACAAGCTGCGAGAAAACATTTTTGTTCGGCACGGAGAACACGCCATCTATGTACCCCGTTCCTTTGAGGGGCTGAAAACCTACCTGGAGGAGCGGAACATGGAAGGAATCGTCTTTTGGCTGGATGGGGAGCCTCAATGCAAAATCAAGCGCAGAGACTTCGGGCTTGAGTGGCCCAGGAATACGGAGGCGTGATCTGATGCTGAAGAAAGCCTATTTGTTCGTGGTGAACCACATGGTTGCTATCGTAATTTTCATGGCTTTGGCTCTGGTGGCCGGCGTTTTCGTTGAAGGGCTGCTGGAGGTCATGCTGATTCTCACTACCCTGTTGCTTGTCCTGGTATACTACGGCAACGCAAAGGGCTGGTGGACTGAGATATAAGCGCAAAAAGAGCGACACGAAGCAGTCTTTGCGCTGGGGAATAACAGCCGGTGGTGGAAGGAAGTGGAGGGGTTCTCCCCTCCGTGTGAAAACTGATTGAATCGTAAGAGGAGGTGGAGTCTCCATGAAACCATGCGAGGGCGTGGGAAATAGGTTGCGAGAGCTAAGGGAAGGAATTGGCTGGTCGCAACGTGAAGTTGGAGAAGCCTGTGACATCGACAGGAAGTCGATGGTGAGACTTGAGGGAGAGTCAAGCAACCCTACAGCGAAAGAGTTGCTGACGCTGGCAAGGTTTTACGAGGTATCCACGGATTACATTCTTGGCTTGGTGGATGACCCCGGAAGTTTTTGGGCCAAGCCGAAGATCATCGAGAAGATAGTAAATGTTCCCGTTCCGGTGAAATTTTTTAATCCGAAGTGGCAAGAGGAATCTGAAGAGTGATTACCATAACTTTGAAAATAAAAGACCCTCATGCAGACATTCAGGCGGTGAAGGAGGCTTAGGCCTACTACTGCGAACAGTACGGGGATCTTGAGATCATAGATGTGCGAGAAGAGCGCACGGAAAAACAAATGAGTATCGGAGGATTGATAACCAATGGTAAATAAAGTGTTCCTGCAAGGCCGGCTGACCGCTGACCCCGAAGTGTCCACGACCAGAAACGGGAAGAAGGTGGCGAACTTCTCTGTCGCCGTCGAACGTCCTTTTAAGGGTCAAGATGGCAACCGCAAGACTGACTTCCTGAAGTGCGAAACCTGGGGTAGAAATGCCGAGACCGTGGAGAGATTCTTCAAGAGGGGGAACATGATCCTGGTCGTGGGGTCCATGTACCAGGACAGCTACACCGACAACAACGGAAACCGCCGGGAGAAGATTTGGTGCAACGCCGATGAAGTTCACTTCTGCGAGAGCAAAAAGTCTGGCGGGGACAATGTTGGTGGAGATGGTGTTGCTTCCCATAGGCTGGGCGGAAATGGAGCTGCCGGCGCAGCATACCACCCCTCCGCCGGTTACGGTGGTGATGGTGCGCCCCGACCTGGACATGCCGGTCAGTTCGAGGACCTGTCTGACTCGGAAGAAACCCTTCCTTTTTAACCCATCCAACCAAGGAGGATAACCCGTATGGATAAAGAGCGAGACCGAGTAATCCTGGATGCGATTGACAGCTACATCCGCATGGCCCCTGAATTAGGGGTCTGCGGGTTGTCCTTCAAAATCCTAAAGGATGAAGTGGAGAACATCATGGCGGAGCGTGATTGGTTTCGCCAAGCAGCTTTTGCAAAAGGGGCGTGAACCCATGGCCGAGTATCTTGTGAAGAGCGAGGTTGTAAATTACATTCGCCATATCAAGGCCACTCGCATGGGGGCCGAGGGCTTCACGGCTCATAAGCTGCTTGAGTGGATCGAGAATGAAGCGCAGATCGTCGTGATTGAGGAGAATCGCAATGAAGAAGAAAAAGCCTAAGAAGAATCACCGGCAAGTAGGGAAGCCCCGCGGCGCAACCTACGCAGATATCCTGGCCTATCAGAGGAAAAAGGACGAAGCCATTGAGCGAGCTGCGCAGAGTGCGGTAACGAAGGTTACGAGTAATCAGCAAGCACAGAGAGTTCAGTGGATTGATATTATCGCTGTCCATGAGGCTTTTGGTATCGGCCCGAAACGCTTTGAGAAATTCTTCGAGTGCGCCATTGCTATCAGCAATGAGGTCGAGAGAATGAGGAACGAGGTCGATGACGAGTATGCCTGGGAGAAGCTGAGAGAGAGAGCCGCAAAGGTTTCCGGCATCAACTTCTCCTATGTTTACGAGGGTGAGTATAAACCATGAGAATTGCGAATTTTACATACGACTCTATTGTGGACGGTCCTGGACTGCGCTTTGTCGTTTTCGTCCAGGGCTGTAGCCATAATTGCCCAGGATGCCAAAATCCCGACACCCACGATCCAGATGGAGGACGTGAAGTAGATGTCCTGAATCTGGTGGAGGAGATGCTGAAAAACCCATTGTGTGAGGGCTTGACCATCTCCGGTGGTGAACCGTTCGATCAAGCGGCGGAAACGTCCAGGCTGGCTCTGTGGGCGCAGCTCAAAGACAAGACCGTATGGACGTACACCGGATACCGGTTCGAGGACTTGCTGAAAAGGGAAGATCCCTTTGTGGGCAGTTTACTTCGATGCTCTGACGTTCTGGTTGACGGCCCGTTCGTACAGAGTATGAAGTCCTATGAAGCTAAATTCCGGGGTTCTACGAACCAACGCTTGATCGACGTGCAAAAGAGCCTGGAAGAGGGGAGAGTGGTTCTGTGGGAGCCGGAACCCGGCTTTGAACAACTTAGATTTGAGGTGCCTGAATCGTGAGTAGAGATATGACTTATCATGAGTGTCAACGACGCAGAAGGTGTTTGGCTTGTGGTTGCCGCTTCACTACACTCGAAGCGGTTGTGAAGATAAGTGAAAAAAAGAAGGAGAAGCCGGGATGGTAAGAGAAAGCAAGAAAGCCTACTACTTAAACATAGCCGCAGAGGTCGCCAAACGCTCCACTTGTCTTAGGCGGCAGTATGGGGCGGTAATTACGAAGGATGACGTTGTTCTCGCCACTGGCTACAATGGTGCGCCCAGGGGAGAGGCTAACTGCTGTGATATTGGGACCTGTTGGAGAATGGAAAACAACATCCCGCACGGAGAACAATACTCTCGATGCCGATCCGTCCACGCTGAAATGAACGCCATCATCAGTGCCGCCCGTCGGGACATGATCGGTAGCACTCTCTATCTGGCAGGGTGGGAAGATGGTAAGCGCATCGAGAACCCGGAACCCTGCGAGATTTGCGCCAAGCTCATCAAGAACGCCGGAATCAAGGAGGTTGTCGTCTGTGAGCAATAAAAAAGGCAAGCTGATCGTCCTGGATGGCACGGACGGTTCTGGCAAGTCCACTCAGTTCAAGATGCTGGAGGAACGACTGAGAGCGGAAGGCATCAACTACACCGCCATCAAGTTTCCTGTATACGATTCTCCTGCATCCGTTCTAGTCCAGCGGTATCTTGCTGGCGAGTACGGAGAAAACGCAGATGACGTTAATATCTACGCTGCATCTATGTTTTATGCTATGGACCGCTACGATGCCTGGAAGAAGGATTATAACCGATGGAGATCGGTCTATGAGGCCGGCGGTATCGTCATTGCAGACCGATATACCACGGCGAACTTCATCCACCAAGGCGGAAAGCTAAACACCATGAGCGACCGCTTTAAGTTCTTCACTTGGCTGGAGAAGACGGAATACAATCTGTTGGGTCTGCCAGAGCCTGACGAAGTTATCCTCCTGGATATGCCGACAAGTAAAGCGGTTGCCATGCTTAAAAAGCGAAGAGAAAAGACCGGAGAGACTGCCGACCTTCACGAAAATGATGTGGAGTTCATCAGCCGTTGCCATGAGTCCGCTATGGATGCGGCTTTTGCTATGGATTGGAAGGTTGTTGCGTGTGCTTCTATGGGGAACCTGGCCGTGCGCTCGCCCGAACAAATCCATAAGGATGTATGGAAAGTCGTAAAGGAAGTGATTGAACGTGATAAATGATAAGGAACTGACTCGTCTGCTGGATGAAGCGAGACCATTGATGCCGGCGCATGAGCATTGGGCTGGATTAGGTGAAGAAGGATCTGAACTGTGCCAAGCTGCACTCAAGATGCGCCGAGTGCTTACACAGATCAACCGCACCCCTGTGACCCGCGAGGATGCACTACTTGATGTCATAGAAGAGATCGCTGACGTGTACAACTACATCGACTTCCTGGAAATTCGAGAGGACGCAGACTTGATGGCTGTGATTGAAGAAATCAGGAAAAGCAAGCTGCGTCGGATGCTTGCAGAACGGTATAAGAAATAAAAAGGACCGCCATTATCGGCGGCCTTTTTATTTTGCAATCACTAGCGACAGAGTTGCAATCAACTTTGCAATCAAAACAATGTACATGGATGTACAAAAATGTCACTTTTTGCACGTTGGGTATAAATGATGGAAGGCGCGTTTTGCAAAGAAAAATGTCCAGTTTCCCTTGAAATACAAAGAAAACTGGACATTGTCCATGTGGTCCGAGTGGCGGGATTCGAACCCACGGCCTCTTGGACCCGAACTATAAAAACAAGGTTGATAAACAAAGGGGAATTTCGAGTTGCAATCAACTTTGCAATCAACCGTCCTTTTCTTCTGGAGCAAAGAACGCCTCCAACTTCTGCAAAGATTCAGTTTCTTTTTGAGAACGGAGGTGAGTGTAAATGCCCATTGTCGTCTCGATGTCGGCATGGCCGAGCAACCTCTGAGCGGTATACACGTCAACGCCGGCTTCATACAGGATGGTGGCGTGTCCGTGTCGTAAGATGTGGGCTGTCAAAGTCGGCTTGATGATCTTGACTGTATATTTCCGACCCTTGACGTTTGTACGCACCTCTTCTGTAATATCGACGAAGCCGACCTCCTGGCAGTATTTCTTCCACTTCCACTTGTAGGTGCTTTCCGACATAAACTTGGAAGGATCTCTGCCGCAGAACACAAAGTCTGTAGGCTTTGCGTCCTTGGGCTTAATTGACTTCAACGCCGCAGCCAATTCGTCAAGCAATCTAGCGGTACGGATGCCAGCTTTTGTTTTAGGCTCGTTGATCTTTCCAAAGCCGCCGGAATAATTGATAGCCTTGGTACAGTGGATGACCTTCTCCTTGAAATCTATGTCTCCCCAAGTGACACCAAGAGCTTCGCCACGCCGAAAGCCGGTGAAAATGAGGAATAAAGGATAGACACCGAAGTATGTGGTTGTCGCCTTTTTGCGAATGGTGTCGATCATGGCATCTTCCGGGGCTTGACGCTTCTCCGCTGGTTTTATCTTATCGGGCAACGGAACACCTACCGCCGGGTTGAAGCGAACAAATTTTCCCATCTTAGGGTCTATTATAGCGTTCTGATAGGCCAGCTTATAAATTGTTCGCTGGGTCTTGATTGTCTTTGCTGAGTATCGCTGGTCGTTCAAGGCGCACAGGTGGTTATAAATGTCGGCGGGTTGCACATCGGCGGCAGCAATGTCACCCATCCACTCCAAGGCTCTCTTTACTGCTGGAGAGTAGCTGTCAATGGTTCCGAGTCGCAACCGATCCCATGCTTTTAGCCGCCATGCCTCAATAACGTCCTTAAATGACAACTCAGGAGGGGTTTCCTTTTCTTGGATTTTATAATATAACTTTTCAGGGTCCCTGTCGCAGATGGTATGCCGCTTGTTATCTGCGTCCCGCCAGTAACCCTGATACCGCCCGTCTTTTCTTAAAGTATACATCTCGGCATAATTGATCTTTTTCCTTGCCATAGATGTGATTCCTTTCTTATAACGAAAAACTTAGGCTTCTCGACCTGCTAATAAGCCTTGAACAAAAGAAACAGCCTTTGCAGTCTCTTCGGGAGTAAGTTCTTTTAATAAGCTAATAAGCATTTTGTCAAGCGCGTCCTCGTTGGGGACGGGCTTTTCTTTTTTCGCCGCAAAAAGATCGTCACCGGAAACTCCCAAGTATTCGGAAATGCGTTCGATGGTGTAGGGAGAGGGAGAGGTCTTTCCCTTTCTCCACTGAGAAACTGCTGCGTCACTGATTTTGCACTCGGAATAGAAAGTGCCCTTTGCGATTCCACGCTTGCGAAGAATCTCTTCGTAATTCTTAATGAAAGTCAAAGTATCCAAAGTAATACCTCCTGATTTGGTCAAAAGCACAAACTTCTGAAATTCTTAGGAAATAGCTTGACACTTAGGATTACTTAGGATAAAATGGGGGATAAGGAAACAGCCCGAAGTAATCCCAAAGCGGCGGAAAGTTGTGGAGATGAACCGAGTTTGTGGCTTTGTATATTGTTCGCACCCTTATATTAAGCTATTTCCGAAGAAAAGTCAAGTAAAACTTAGGAAATGGAGGTGAGCGAGTGAGCTTTTTGTCCGCGAGAAAGAAAGCGGGTATGACCCAGGCTGAGGCGGGGGAAAGACTCGGAGTGAGTGATGCAACTGTTTCTATGTGGGAAACGGGAGCTACGACCCCTGTTGGTAAGAGAATCCCGCAGATTGCAACTTTGTACGGATGCTCTATTGACGAGTTATTCAAATCCGATGAAGAGATTGGAGGCAATGATAATAGTAATGAGTGACACAACAGCAATCATCCCTACTGAGCAGAAAAGCGCCAGCATCTAGGTTCTGAATATCGGAGGAATCGAGTGCTATGAGAAGGATGGGGTCGCATACCTCAACCTGGAAGCTGTTGCCCGTGGACTTGGGTTCGTAAAGAACGAGAAAAAGAACGGAGCGGAATATAGTACCGTTCGTTGGGACCGAGTATTTGGATTCTTGGAAGAAATTGGTTTCGACCACAAGTGGTCGAAAGATGATTTTATCCCCGAAAACATCTTCTATCGTCTGGCAATGAAAGCCAAGAACGAAGCGGCTGAAAGATTCCAGGCTAAGGTGGCAGACGAGATCATCCCTTCCATCAGAAAGCATGGAGCCTACATGACTCCTGAGACGCTGGAGAAGGCCATCCTGAGTCCTGACTACTTACTCAAGGTAGTTGCCGCCCTCAAGGAGGAAACGGACAAGCGCAAGGCTCTGGAAGATACCGTGAAGGAGCAACAGCCCAAGGTGGTGTTCGCTGATGCGGTCAGCACGGCAAAGACCTCCATCTTGGTGGGCGAGCTGGCGAAGATTCTCAAGCAGAACGATGTAAATGTTGGACAGAACCGGCTGTTTGAGTGGATGCGCCAGAATGGATACCGTATCAAGCGCAACGGCGTTGATTTCAATATGCCTACTCAGCGTTCCATGGAAATGGGCCTGTTTGAGATTAAGGAGACTGCGGTTGCGAGGTCTGATGGCAGCGTCACGATCAACAAGACCCCCAAAGTCTCTGGCCGTGGGCAGGTGTTCTTCGTCAACAAGATCCTGAAGGAAGGTATCGACTGACCATAAAAGGAGGTACTTATGGCACGAGAGCGAGACGCATACCGGGATATCCTGGAGGACATATACCGCCGTTGTGGAGAAAAGGCGTTGCTTTCTCGCTCGGAGGTTGCCAAGTACCTCGGCATAGATCGCCGGACGGTGGCAAAGAGATTTGACATCGGATCGGACGGCATAACAGCGCCAGCGTTAGCCCGTAAGCTGGCTAGGCTTTAGATAAGGAGGCTGAGAAGTGAGTCAGCTCGTTAGAATCCACTACGAGGATAGAGAGTCCTGGTTGGCTGGGCGTGGCATAGGAATCGGAGCATCGGAAGCTGCCGCCGTTCTGGGTCAATCGCCTTGGATGACCACAATGCAGCTCTGGAAGCTCAAGATTGGTGCGACACAGCCTAAAGACTTGTCTGGAAATCCTGCTGTCGAGCTTGGAAATCGCATGGAGGACGCAATCAGAAACCTCTATGCGGCCCAGCACCCGGAGCTGGAGGTCAGCCACTATCCTTACGATATCCTGTATCAGGATGACCGCCCACACATCTTCGCTACTTTGGACGGAGAGCTTGTCCGAAAGGAAACGGGGCAGAAGGGAATCCTGGAAATTAAGACTTCCACTCCTACCGGCAAGGTTGGATGGGGGAAATGGCAGAACAAGATCCCAGATAACTACTTTTGCCAAGTCGTCCACCAGATGGCGGCGACTGGCTGGGATTTCGTAACCCTTGTGGCAGCTTTATTTAGCCACAACGGAGACATTATCATTCGACCTTATACGTTTGAGAGAATCGACTATCTGGATGATATCGACTATCTCATTGAGCATGAGGATGGATTTTGGGGCCACGTCAAAAACGGGACATTGCCCCCGCAAGTGATTCATTTTTGAGGAAAGGGGATGCGTTTCGTGTTTAAGATCACGATTGAGAACATGGCGACGGGCCGCATCGAACTGGCTGAGATCGTAGAGAGCATCGTTGTCGCCACTTCGGACAGCCAGTGCAACGGCAAAAGCTCCACTTATATTGATGGAGCCACTTTAGAGCAAGCAGCTTGCACTATTACCACCGCCATTGAGCAGATCAACAACCTGTGCCAGAAGTGGCCGGAGGTCGGCAAGCTGGTGGATGATTACTTTGATGGCGTTCTGGAACACGAGCGCACCTATCTGAGCTAAGTTTCAAGGAGGAAACAATAATGCTGAAAGTTTTAATTACCGAAGTCGAGACTGGCAATACCATCTGCGACATGGAGTGCGATGTAGTTATTGCTGGTCTTTCTGATGCCAACAACGAGGGCAATATGCATGGATTAACATATGCACGAACCACAGGAGCCTTCGCTCTCGCCGGTTGTGCAAACGCTGTGGAGGAGGAAATCCACGGCTTGTTCGACAGACATCCTGAGTTGGAGCATCTGGCGAACTATCTCAAGGTCGCCTCTGATGTCGGGGAGATGACGGTTGACGAGGAGGCTGAATCTAATGAGTGATGTTAGATTCGAGGTAAAGACCGACCTTGCCGTGCTGAACCAGATAACCCTTGAAGCGAACTTCGAGCAACTTGACGAGTCCCTAGAGCTGATGATGGCAGACTATCAGAATATGGTAGTCACGCCTGAGAGCTTGGCTCTGGCAAAGGCTGAGAGAGCCAAAATCCGCAAGACCATTGAGCAGATTGAGGATGCCAGAAAGACGGTGGCTCGAATCTACCGAAAGCCTCTGGACAGGTTCGAGGACCGGGTGAAGCAGAGTTTGCTCGTCTGTGATAAGGCTGCAAACCATTTGGACAAGCAGATCAAGTACATTATGAGCGAGGATGCCAAGGCGAAGCTCTCCGAACTGGAAGCCTACTTCGAGGAGAAGCGCACCGAGGATGTGGAGTGGCTGACCTTTGAATCCATCCAGAACCCCAGGTGGAAGAACGTGTCCTTCAAAATGGATGATGCCAAGAAGGAAATCGACCATGAAATCTCCAAGGCAATCTCCGACCAGGAAACTATTCGTGGCCTGGACAGCGAGTTCGAGACTGAGCTGCTTTTGGAGTACCAGGATAGCCGAAACCTTTCTGAGGTCATTCGGAAGAACAGAAAACTTCGGGATGCGAAAAGGGCAAGAGAAAAACGGGAAAAGGAAGCGGAGGAGAAGAAAGCCGTCGCTGCCGATCCCGTTGCGGCGAAGGAAGCGGCTACCCCTGCTGACGAAGCGGTCTTTGATGACCCGGATGTGTTCGACATTCTCCTTCGGGTGAAAGTCACACAGAGACAGCTTCAAGCCCTGGCTACATTCATGCGACAGATCGACGTTACCTTCTCTCGGGTGAAGGACGAAGGAGAACAAGACTCTGCGGAGGAATAAACAATGAGAGGTTTTGAAAGCAAATCTCGCAACACTCATTACAACAAGGAGTGGAGCGCAGCTCACAGCCCCCACAACATTGGCCGTAGTTGCGCAAGCCGGATCACATGAGTAATTCGGTGGATTCCAAAATCATGCCAACGGTCAGAGAGCTAAGAAAGGGACGGAGATCCCTGGTTCGCGGCAGAGTGCGCTACTACCTTCGATGCGAGAAGTGTGGGACTGAGTTTAACGTATCCCCCGAGCAAGTCGTCGAGAACGGCGTGTATATCTGTCCTGACTGCGAGAGCGGTGAGGAGGATGCCTGGGATGGATAGAGAAAACTTTGCAAGACTTATCAAGAGATATCGTTACGAGCACGGGATAAGCCAAAGGGAGTTTGCGAAACTGATCGGAACGGGGGTCTCCTCGGTAAGAGAGTGGGAATACTGCAAACGAGAAGTTTCAGGCGAAAACTACGCCGCAGTAATGAGACTGTTGTATCCAGCAAGGGCGAAGAGGCCGCCAAACCAAAAGGGATGAGATCGCGCTATTAAGCGAGGGGTGCTTTATGAGCAAAGCCAATTACTTCATATCGGCCACAAGGCCATGGGCATCACCTGATGCTGAGGAGAAAATCGAACGGTGGGGGACTGACACTCAAGCTCAAATTGATTTTTGTCTGGAACATTGTCCTTACGCGGACGGCGACTGTGTTGATTGTCTGTCTGGCGGAAAAGGAAAGGATGCTAAGAAGCCGGCCCACCGCCCATCCAAATACAACCCTGACGAGCTGAAAGAACTCCTTCGCTTGAAAAAGACCGACAAGGAAATCTGCGAAAGCCTAGGCGTTACAGCTCGTACCATCCGCAACTACAAGAAAAAGCTGGCAATGTCTATGCCGGCCTGACGATAAAACGATAGGAGGAATGTTTTATGAGACCTCAGAATTCTCTTTCTGCAAGACCCGCAAACAAGCCTGTTTCCTTCTCTGCTGCCATCACGAGCGATGCGATGCAAAACATGATGAACAAGTCCATCAAGGACCCTGCAAAGGTTGCGGCTCTGGCATCCACCCTGATTCACGTTGTATCCACCAACCCAAAGTTGGCCGAGTGCAAACCTGAGACCGTCGTTGCCGCCGGTCTGCGTGGGGAGATCGGCATGGGCCTGTCTGTGTCCCTGGGCCAGTATTCCATCATTCCCTACGGCGACAAGGCCACCTTCCAACTCCAGGCGAAGGGCCTGAAGCAGATGGCTATTCGCTCTGGCAAGTATGACGTGCTGACCATCTGCGATGTGCGGGAGGGTGAGTACCTGGGCAGAGACCCCAAGACCCGTGAGCCTATCTTCAAGTGGATCGACGATGATGACGAGCGTGAGGACCTGCCCATTGTCGGCTACTACGGCTACTACAAGCTGAACAAGGAGAACAGCGGCTTCTCCAACAGCATTTATTGGAGCCATAAGCGCATCCTGAAGCACGCTGACCGCTACTCCAACGCTTTTAGCCTGGAGAAGTACAACAAGATTCTTGCCGGTGAGCTGTCCCCTGACGAGGTTGCGAAGCTCCAGGGTGGCTCTCCTTGGTACAGTCTGCCCACCGACACCGCCCACATGAAGATGTGCGAAAAGACCATTGCCATTCAGCTTCTCGGTGACGGTCTGGCACCCCTGGACACAATGGTTCGGGATGCTATTCGTGACGAAGGTGCGAACGACCCCGTTTTCTCTACCGGCGATACCACTGTGGTTCCCGCCGTCCCTGTCAACGTGGACTCCAACACCGGTGAGATCGTCGATACTGAGTACGAGGACGTTCCCAAAACCCAGGAGGAACCCACTCCTGCACCCAAGGGCCGTAAGCCTAGCGCAAAGCAGGAGGCAGCTATTGACAGTATCATTGGAGGTTGATTGAATGGGCAGAATCGCAACGAAAAGAGCTGATTCCACGCCCGAGAACCCCAAGTTTGATGTGGTCGTTTGGGGCACCGTCTCCAAAGACGCAGAACTGACGTTTACTAAGCAGCAGGAGATCCCGAAGGTTTCTTTCGGGGTCTCCTATGACAAGAAAACGTACATGAACTGCATTACACTGAAAGACACCCCTACGGCCCGTGTAGCGGCTGATCTCCGCAAGGGCGATACCGTTCTTTGCATGGGTGTTTGGAGTTCTCGGAAGTATCAGGGGCGCGATGGAAACGAAAAGACCTGGGCAGAGCTGCTGTGCGAAGTCATTATACGCCAGCCCGATGTTTTTTATGAGCAGGACGATGAAAATGCAGGAGTTGACCCCGAAGGTGGGACAAGCGGAGCTGCCGGTGACACTCATGAGCATGAGGAGCCGGACTACGAGCTGACCATCTAAGGGGGTGTGCGCTTTGGCAAATGATGTAAAGTGGATAAAGATAACAACGGACATCTTCAACGACGAGAAGATTTTGTTGTTGGAGTCCATGCCGGAAGCAGACACCGTTATCGTGATCTGGTTCAAACTGCTGACCTTGGCAGGGAAACAACATAACGATGGTGTATTCTGGCTTACGGATCGCATCGCCTATACTGACGAGCTGCTGGCGACCATTTTCCGCAGAAATCTCAATACTGTCCGCATGGCTCTGGCTAGATTTGAGGAGCTGGGGATGATAGAGATAATCAACGACGTCATCACCATCCCTAACTGGAGCAAGTATCAGAACTTCGATGCGTTGGACAGAAAGAGGGAGCGAGATCGAGAGTATCAGCGGGAGTATCGCAGACGGCAAAAGGCTTTAGCGGCGGGGAATGATGAAGAAGCCCCGGCTGACCCGCCAGCTTTGCCGGAGTGCAATGATGGGGAAGCTGATGCACACCGTATGCCAGAAGAACCGAAAGGCCCTCCTGCGCCACCCAAGAAGCCTGTAGAGCGCAAGCCCTCTGATGTAGAGAGAGTTCTGACGGCGTGGAATAGCATCAAGAAGATCAGACCTGTCAGGAATATTCTCCCTGGAAAGAATCGGGATATCATGCTGAGAGCGAGGATTCGCGAAAGTGGCGTCGATGCTGTCCTGGAAGCCATCGAAAACGTCAAGAAATCTCCCTTCTTGCTGGGCGATAACAAGAAGGGGTGGCAGATCACGTTCGATTGGTTTGTTCGCCCAAACAACTTCCCCAAAGTGTTGGAGGGGAATTATATCAACGAGGATGTTGCCGGGAGTCAGAACCAGCAAGAGAAGCAAACCCTTGTAAGACGGCGAAAATTCAAAACCATCATCGAAGATGGCTATGAGGTCGAGGTAGAGGTGAAGGACGATGACACAGGAGAGGACATTTAATTTCGCATACGAAATAGGCGTAGCGGGGGCAATCTTGATTGACGCCGCTTGCCTACCAGACATTCGCAAGAGCGTCACGCCCTCTATGTTTTCGTCCGAGCCTTGTCGTGAAGTTTTTGAGATAGCTTGCGATTTGTATGACAAGAATGAGCCAATCGACCCGAACATCATTCTGAGCAAATCGAAACATCTAAATCACGACTTCTTGATTAGAGCGATGGATGAAGCCCCGCTCCTTCGGAACGCTGGACTATATGCGCAACTCATGGCAAAGGAGCATCTTCGGGGTACGCTGATGGAAAGCCTTAATTCTTCCGTCGAAGAGCTTCTTTATGGGCAAGACCCTATTGAGATTGCAACGAGTGTCCTGCATACCGTGGAGGCCGCAACTCAGAACGAGCTTGACAATGATATCATTACAGCTTCGGAAGGTGGCATGAAGTTACTGGAAGCTATCGAAAAGGCCAAGGCTGGCAAGAAGACATTCGTGCCAACTGGCTTCAAGAATCTGGATACGATCCTTCGCGGTGGGCTAATCAAAGATGGCCTCATTGTCCTGGCAGCTCGTCCTGGTTGCGGCAAGACTACTATAGCGACAGCGATTGCAGAGCGGATGCTCAAAAAAGGGGTGAAGATCCTCTTTATCTCCCTGGAAATGTCCGTGGAGCAGTTAAATGCCCGTCGTGTTGCCGCAGAGGTTGGCAAGCTATCTGCCGCACAAGTCCTGAACGGTGACTTCGACGATTCCACGTGGGATGAAGTTGTTTATGCAACCCAAGAGATTGCGAATCGCCCCATGAATTTTAATCAGAAGGAACGCCTGGATGTCAAGGAAATCCAGTTCCTTGGCAAGCGAGACAAGCCAGATATGATAATCATTGACTATCTCGGTCTGGTGAAGCCTGGAGATGGGAAAAGTCGCTACGAGCAAGTCACGAATATTTCCAACGAACTGAAACGCATGGCCCGGAGCCTGAGAGTCCCTGTCTTGTGTCTTGCCCAGCTCAATAGAGAGGTGGAAGGGAGAAAGGGCGATGCCCCCAGGTTGTCTGATCTTCGAGATTCTGGTGCCATTGAGCAGGATGCCGATGTTGTCATGTTGCTTCACAAGACGTTGGACGAGGTGAGCGAGTACGAGGCTATGCCTTTGGACGTTATTATAGCCAAGAATCGCTTTGGCCCTTGCGGAAAAGCATCTATGAGCTGGTATATGCGCTCTGGTCGCATCGTAGAATCGAGGTAATCAATGGATAATACCAAACCAACAAAGCCCTACGGTGGGAAGGTACAGTGTGTCAATGGCCATCTGGTAGGAATGAAGGATGACGAGCGATACGTCCTCAAGATGAAGCACCACGGCAGGGAAGTGTCTGTCAGATTTGGCACAAAAACCAGCGTGGAGATCACTTGTGAGAAATGCCGGTCAAGGGTTTTGGTCACACTAAGTCCCGCAGAAGGGACAAAAAGGCTGAAATTCAAGGAAGTTTACTTGTAATGTGGGAAATTTCAGCTAGATTTATATTATAAAAAGCGACATGAAACACACGCATCCCGTGTCTTAGCTAAAAAACTGGACCAGGGATGCGTTTCTTTATTTTGTGGTATGGAAAGGAGTACGTTTTGGCAACTAAAGACGAAAGAGAAAAGTTGGAGGAGCAACAGGATCGGTTCGATGTGTTTGAACTGACTTTCGGTGAGAACCTGGCGTACTTCTACTGTTGCATCCAATTCGACAAGCCGTTCGACCTTACGGCGATTCCTGTAGACGAACCGAAGTACCGGTGGCTGGCTTACTTGGATAACATCAAAGAGAAGAGGCTCGACAAGGATAAGTACGGCACGGTATTCGGTTTTCTTGATGGCCTGACGGATGTGGGAAAGATTTTTGGCGATATCTCCACTGGCGAGTTCCGAAAAGCTATTTGGGCTGATAAGACGGCTCGAATGGCGGGTTCCGAAAGACAGCGAAAGGTCTGGGGTACTGGCGGTGGTATCCGCCCTTACTCCGATGAGGACTATGCCGAGCTGGACCGCATTTACAACATCCTGTCCGCTGACCTGGAAGCTGCTGGCGGCGTTTCTGCCAAGCAGGAAATGATACTGCGCCGTTGCTCCGAGCGAACCTTGGATATGACCAAGGCTGAGTCTCGTGGCGACTACGACAAAGCTGCCAAGATCAGCAAGCTCATTGACAGTGACCTCGCCTCCGAAAACCTCCGAAAGAAGGATGCAAAACCAGTCGAGGACTTTCGTGTGGATTCTTGGGCCGACTCTCTGGAAAAGGCCGGTCTGATGAAAAAGGGCAAGCGTTGCTCTCCCGATGAAATGTTCCAGATTCTATTTGGTAGGCCACCGAAGTATCCCTACACCAAGGATGCTGCCGAACAGATGATTCTCATTTGCGAGAACAGAGCCAGAATCAATGACGGTATGCCGGAATTGAGCGTGCTTCCCGACGAAATGCGTCTGACCGACGAGTTGGGCGAGTTCGCGGAAGAGCCGAACGCCAGAGAATTGGACGTTTACGACAAGCTGGGTTTGGTCAAAATGCCTCCTCCTGGCACGATTAAGGACGGTGAGTCCTAATGGCTAGACGGCGTGGCAAAGTATGGATATCTGGCCAAGGTTGGACGTTTGCAAAGCCAACGGCTGACAGAGACTACAGCGAGTACGAGAACTCTTGGGACGCTTTCCTGCTGTGGACATTCCGGTGGTATCCAGACAAGTTGCTGGATCTGATTCGTAGCCCGGAAGCCGATTACAAAAACATCGAGCTTATTCAGCGAATCCAAATGAGAGCGTATGCCAGGTATCAGAACGTGGCCTTTACTGGCAGTCGTGGCATATCCAAGACTTACACCAAGTTCATGTCGAAGATGGTGGACGGTCTGGTGTGGCCCGGGCTTCATTCTTCGTACTATGGCCCTTCGTACAAGCAGATGGCAGACATTGCCTCTAAGACGTATCACCAAATTGAGCATGAGTATCCTATCCTTGCAAAATGGTGGCACGTTGCTGCCGAGAGCAAGGACGACTTCAAGATCACGGCGGATGCTGGCTCGTCCTTCTACATTGCGGCGATGCGTGGCGACAATATCCATGATGTTACCGCAGAGGAGTTTGCGCAGGAGGAAAACCCGCAGTTCGACCATGCCGAGTATCGCAGAATCGTTCTGCCGGCCATTCGTCTTTGGCACAACGTAAACGGCGAACCAGATCCCAACTATGTGGGCTATAAGAAGCACTCCATCACATCGGCTGGAAGAAAGCAGAATGAGGCATATGCGGCTCGAACCAGAGCCATGAGAGCTATGGAGCGTGGCGAGAGTGCCTTTGCAATGGATATATCCTATGAGGTGGTTCTACTTCAGCAGATGCGTACCTACGATTGGGTTTTGACCAACAAAGGTGAGCTTACCGCTGACGAGTGGATGCGAGAAATGGAGTCCAGGTATACGGGCGCAGATCAGTTCCCGATGCTGACAGATGAAATCATCTTCGAGAGTTCCAATCTCCAGGTCATGGAGCGGCAACACTGTTGCAAGTACGCAGGATGCCGTTTGAAGCCAGAAGATGTGATCTACGTCGTGGCTTATGACGTGTCCTACGAAGATGGACAAAAGAACGCAAAGTGCGCCGCTGTAGTCTTGAAGCTGACCAAGCAGAAGGACTTCTTGAAGCGTAACAGATACCTCAAACAGCTCGTTTATATTGACGACTGGCCCCCGCCTGACAACCAGATGGTCCAGGCGCGAAAACTGAAAGACCTGTGGTACAAGTTCTGTTATGACGGATCTGAAACTTACATCGCAATCGACGGCTGGCAGTACGGTAAAGCTGTCGTCGAAGCTCTGATGCTTGACTTGGGCGATGGTTTACCTCCTCTCTGTGTTTTCGAGCACGAGAAGTACCAGAGCGCAGAGCTGGACGGCGCACTTCCGGTTATCTACCCCATCAAGGCCGGTGGTGCTGGCGTCTCTGATCCTGACTTTGAGATGATTAAATATGCTCAAATGCAGTTTGAGAACCACAACGTTGAAATGCTCACATCCAATTTTAGAGAGGGGCTTGCGGCGTACAAGCGCACTCACCATATCAAAGACGACGATGGTGATTGGCGCATCGTTCAGCCCTACCAGAAAACGAAAGAACTGATCGGGCAAATCCAAAACCTCAAACTGGCTCCGTCTGGTGCTGGTTTGAAGGAAGTGAGAATTTCCAGAGCGATTCAAAGAGACTCTTGGTCTGCACTGAAATACGCATTGAGATTTGCCCATAAGCTGGAAAAGAAGTATCTGACTGACATCCAGAAGAAGAGCGATTGGGATGCAGAACTTGCGAAGTTTGCGAAGATGCCCGATGTCATTGGAGCACCCGTCGGAGTTGGTCGCCGGGTGACAACTCCCCGAAGAGGAGGAAAGATTGTATGAGCAAGCCGAAAGAAAAGAAGCCGAATCGTTTATTTGCGATGAATCCCACACCGGCGGCTATAAGAGCGGCAGAGAAGTTCCGGTTTGTTCGCATCACCCCCGAGTATATGCTGGTGTATGCTCCGCCTAAGAAACCGGCGGGGTCTTTGGAGATTACAAAGAAGGAAATGCACAGGCTTACAACTGCCGATGAAATGTGGCTGGTAGATTGTGTGGCGGCCCTGGCGGCCGAATCCATCCTTCAAGATCAAGGAGAGGGTCGCAAGAAGCTCGGTAACATGATCGACCAGCTTGAGGCTGAATTAAAGGCAGAACTAGATGCCATGAAAGGAGGAGGAATGACCGATGGACCTGAATAAGGAACTGAGTGGCTTGGACTATGCCAGCTACCCGGAAATCTTTGACAAGTTCCGAAAGCTGTCCTCCGAGTATGGCGGCATCCCTGCTGACAATCTGGTTGGAGCGTTTGCGAGAGTAACGGGCCAGCAGATGATGATAAACAACCCCTACATCCAAAATCGGAGAGTGAAGCACATTTCCTCTCTGCCGGTGAACTTCACCAAGGATGAAGTGGCGAAGATGATTACGGCCCCGGACAGCAACGAACAGCCAATCCGTCAGGTGTCTCATGCCTTGGAGTACACAGCTTATCCGATGTTCCATATGCGTAAGCTGTACCAAGACCTGCTGACCTATCATAACTACATCGCCCCTCAGTTCGCGGAGAAAGAGGATGTAAAGAAGGATGACTTCTGGCGAGAGTGGAAATTGCTGGAGAAGCTGAGGCGGAAGCTCGATCCTGAATCTGTGGCCCACATGATTGCTGGGCAGACCCTCCAGGAGGGCAAGGTATTCTACTACCCCCGCTATTCCATTGATAAGCCGCACAACCGGGTCAACTATGCGTTTATGCAACAGCTTCCTTCCGACTGGACGAAGATTGTTGGATTTAATAGCGACTCCAAGTACACCATCGCTTTTAACATGATGTACTTCGCCCAGCCTGGTACAACGCCTTATCAGTTTGGCGACTTGTTTGTACCATATCTGTCTCCCTTCCAGCAGATAGTAACTCCTGCGCCGAAGGGTGCCGGTAAAGAATATGCCTATGCAGCTAAAGCCAACGTGGACATGGCGGTTTACACCCGCATCAAAGACACGATGGAGGGTGAACCGGAAGTCTACTATCAGAATGGTAAGTGGTTCTATTGGGTCACGTTGCCAGTGGATAAGGTATTCACCTTTGAAGCGGATGACGTGAGCAGAAATGCTGTCTCTCCCTTTACTGGCCTGTTTTTGAGCATGATCCAACTGGCACAGTACGAAGCCATCCAACTAGAGCTGATTCAGAATCCCTTGGTATCTCTGATTACCGGTGAGATTCCTTATCGTGACGACAAGGAGGCTACCCAAGCGGACTCCTACAAGCTCTCCAATGCCGGCAGACGGCTCTTTGAAGCTCTTTGGTATCAGATGTTGGCTCAGACCAACACAAGCGGTATTGGCTTGTATATGGCTCCCCTGGAGAACATGACCATGCACACGCTGGCTGAAGCCCCGAGTGCCATGGAAATCTCCTCCAACGGCTATGAGTACACGATCTCCAAGGCTGGCTTGGCCGGAATTATGCCGTCCTCTAGCGACACCAGAGCTGGCATGGCTCAAATCTCTCTGCAGATTGAGAGTCGCTTTGCCGAGACGATTTACCGTGACTTCGAGCGTATGATGGCGGTGATCTTCCGTCGCATGAATCTCAAGTATGAGTGGCGGTTTGAGATGTTCGGTAATCTGGCAACTGATAAGGATATGGAGGATGCCGCTATGAAGGGCATGACTGCCGGCTTGTTGCCCGAGACGCTGATCTACAATGCACTCCACAACCGGAGCATCCTGGACGACCTGTCTGTATCTACAGCGATTGCAGAGAGCGGCATCATGGATATGAGACAACCTCTCGTCACTTCGTACAGCGCACGCAACCCCGACAGCGGCTTGCCACCTTCCGCAAAGCAGACGCTTGATCCTGGCGGCAGACCTTCTTCTGAGGGCAAGGCTACCAGTGAAGGTGCGGAGAGTGATTTGGACGCACCTACTGATTAAAAATCGAGGAGGATTTTCCTTTTATGGCAAACTATCTGACCGCTGGCGACATTGATATCATCAACGCCGCATTGAGCGAAGGTAAGGACGTGCGAGTTCAGCTCACCAAGGACGGCTACCGCATCATTTCCGACACGGTGAAGGTCTTGAAGAAAGCTGTTATCTCGCAAAGTCAGAAAATCAGCCGCTAAAACGGCTTGAAAAGTCAGACCAGGAGGTGATTTTGATTGGCAAGAGTTCGAGACATCTACAATTACACGAACCCAAGGTATGCTGGTGTGCGTGACCCTATGCGCCGAGTCGTTGGCGCATACCAGAACGCAAACCGCTTCCTTGACACGGTGCAGGAGTGGGTCTACATCGAAACAGGCATGATCCATACATCCCGCATGATCCACAATCTGGCCCACAAGATGCCGGAACAGTTTGATAGAGTGGCTGATATGCTCCACGAACGTCACTTGATGGTGGAGTATCCTGCCACACCCGAACTGACGGAAGAAATCGGGACGATGGACAGAGCGTTTGAAATCGTCATTGAGTGCCTGAATGAAGTTCAGGAGGCTCTTGAGCGTTTCCGTGCTGCGACAGACAACCCCGAACTGCGCCCCATGACACTTATGTCTGAGGAGTTCATGGCAGAACTGAGTGGTTACTACACAAAGATTCTGGCGGCGTGGAATATGTGGGATCAGGGCGTGTCCCCGTCCAGTTTCGACAACTGGATTTTGCATCTGATGGAAGAAGAGGAAGAAGACTAACGGTTGCACATTGCGGGATAGCCCGACGGGGCGAAAAGGAACGAGCCTGGAAATGTCAGGTGGGTTACTCAAAAGGTTCAACTGAATAATTGCAGACGCAATCATCTGGTTGAAGCGTTAGGGGAAACTCATACTATATCCGAGTGGGCAGATATTACAGGAATAAAGTATAAGACTCTTTGTGCCAGAATAATTGATTATGGCTGGGATGCAGAGAGAGCAATCTTGGAACCCGTAAAGAAAGCGTGTCGTCGGAAACAGTACGATTTGGACTCTGTTAGGTTGGATTACGAAATGTATGGCCCGTCCAAAGCGGCCAAAATGAACCGGCTTGCTTATTATACAGTTATAGGCTTGGCAAGAGACAATGGTTGGGGAACTCAACTAAGTTAAAGGGAGTGATTGCTTGAGCAAGCTCAAAACAGCTTTGCCCGCCGAAAGCAACGGGCTTGGAACACTGAAGGTGTTACAAAGACTCAGCGATTATGAGTTTGGTGTTGAGGTCCGTGTAATGCGAGACAACATCAATAGGAATAATTGGAGCTATCAAAACATTGGCAAATGTTATTTGTCGTTTTTGGGCACTCCGATTCTGTGTGCTTACGTCAATCAGAAGATTGGCGATGGACACAATTTCAAAGAAGCTCTGGCTGCCGACGGAAGCAGATACTATAGCTTCACTGACGGGACCGCAGAGCGCATTGTCGGAACGCTTTCCGACGACCCGAAGGACTTTACTCTCGAAGAGAGAGATGGTCATACATGGCTTGTGGCAAAGGGACGCTTATTTGCGTTCTATGCCAAGGAATTGGTGGACAAAATCGTGCGGACAGGGCGCATGGAAGTGTCTGCCGAAACTCAGGTACTCGAATCCCATATGGACGGAGATATTGAAGTTTTTACCGATTGGGTGGGAATCGGGGTCACAATCCTGGGCGATGATGTTGCCCCGGCAATTCCAGGGGCAAGAATCGCCGCACTAGCTGCGGTTCGAGAGGAGTTTAACTCTGTAAAACTCCGAGCTGCACAACTCAATGAAGCCCCTGGAAAAAAGCCGCAAAATATCACGAAAAGGAGTGAACCGAGAATGAACAAGTTCGCTATTGAAGCACTGGCACCCAAGTTCAACGGCTATCATATCGTCGGCCTGTCCGAAGATAGACAGCGTGTTGCTCTGGTCAACGGTGCTGGCGTTCCTTTCACTTATATGTTTAACGAGTGCGACAACGGCGAGGTCGTTGAGTCCAGAATCACCCCCGCTAACCTGTCTCTGTCCTTCGCTTTTGATGGTGAGGATATGAACGTGGCTGGCGACATGGGCCGTATCCTGGAGGTTGTTACCAACGGTGCCGCCGATCAGTCTGCCACCATCAAGAACCTGAACGAGGCTCTGGAAAAGGCCAACGCCACCATCAAGAAGATGGAGGAGGCTGAACATAACCGCCGCCTGTCCGCTGTCAAGGATATCGTCTCCAAGACCCTGGCTGAAATCCAGGAGAACGCTGACGAGGACGACGAGGATCTGGACGAAGATGCCAAGGAGATTCAGGATAACGCAGAGAGTTATTGCTCCATGGAAGATGCTGACGGCAACTTCACTGGTGACGTTCAGGCAAAGCGCGACCTGATGTGCGCTTATGGCGAGAAGCAAGCCGCAAAGGCTCGTAAGGCCAAGGCTGCTAACAACCAGAGCTGGGCATGGGACAAGCTGGGCAAGAACACCGGCGGCGACGACGGTGGCATTGGTGGCCTGCTGGGTCGCCTTGGCATCCAGGAATAACGAATAAGGAGGTAAAAGATTATGCCTACTATCGCAAAGACTGCTTTTGAGGCTCGTATTACCAACAACGAGTTCGACGATCTGTGCAACGTCACCGGTCGCTTCCAGACTGAGGGCGCAGACGATTCCTGCCCCGCTGGTCTGCTGTGCATCCGCAATGGTCAGCTCCCCAACGCTGGCTACACCGGCGTTTTCAATGAGAACGCATGGTACATGAACGCTGCTGGCGCAGATGTTGACGCTGGCGATGTCGTTTACGCTTCCAATACCTACGACTGGAACCTGTTGCAGGACCCCGCAACCGGCAATATGTTTGCCGTGGGCCTGAACACCCTGGGTCTGCCTATTCCCGCTGGTCGCGACGGAACCTTCACCAAGATCAACTTCGATGGTCAGTCTGTCTACCGTTTTGGTGAGGGCAACCTGTCTACCGAGCGTGGCGAGAACACCTTCTTCACCATCGCAAACGGCCTGCTGGTTCCCGCCAGCTCCGCGCCCACCGCTGTCGGTGCTATCTACTTCGAGTTCCGCGGCGAAGGTTCCTTCATTGAGGGCACCCGCAACGCTTTCGGCTATGTCGATGTCGTTGCTTGTAAGGTCGCCTCTGCGGGCTGATTTCTGAAAGGAGAGTGAATCCATAATGGCAAAGTTGACTCTTAATTCCGTCCCTGCTTCCGTCCTGCGTGTCAACGCAAATGAGGTTCAGGGCAAAAGCCAGCAGAGAGCGGACATTGTTGCCGCTGGTCGTATCCTGGCTTACACCCACGCCAACAAGGCAAAGGATGCCCTGAACAAGGCTATGAACGTCTCCGAGACAGTTCACCTGCCTGTTGGCGAGAGCGCATACAAGCAACTGAACGAGAAGTTCCAGGCTGACCATCTGCTGTTTGCAGCTCGTCGCGTCTGCGAGTTCACTGGTGCTACCGCTCCTGAGTCCTTCGAGGAGTTTCGCAAGCAGGGGGCCAACTACTACAACAACTCCCACTTCTACGCTGTCCTCCAGGGCATCTATCAGGAGATCATCACTCCCATTCTGCCCGCTGTCTACTCCGAGGCCATCAGCCAGTTTGCGGATGTCGTGGAAGTCGGTTTCGGTGAGACCTACGCTCTGACCGTTGGCTCCAATTTCATTCCCATTTTCCAGGATTCTTCCTGGGGTGCATCCCGCAGCGTTCCTCGTAACCGCTTCTATGATGCAACCTACACCCTGAACCCCGCTCCCAAGTCCGCCTGGATCACCGCTAAGTGGACTCAGCTTGTGGGCAACGGCGTGGATTTTGGTCGCTTCTTCGCAAACATGGCTGCCGGCATGTACTCCAAGACCATGGCAATGTTCAACGCAGCTCTGACCGAAGCTACCGCTGATGCAACCCTGATCCCTGCTGGCCTGAACTACACCTTCAACAACCAGAACTGGGTCGAAGCCGCAAACAAGATCGCTGCTCTGAACGGCACCATGATCTCCAACGTCTTTGCTACCGGTTCCGCTGTTGCTCTGTCCAAGGTTCTGCCCACCGAGGTCACTGGCTCCACCAACGTCAACATGGATGCCGCTATCGCCACTCTGCTGGGTGCTGATTACACCCGTACTGGCTACTTGGGCGAGTTCATGAACGTCCTGCTGCGTCCCATGATGGATGTTGTCATTCCCAACACCCAGAACGGCGAGGTTCAGACCATGCTGTCTCCCAACGACATCTGGATGTTCGCTGGCAATGGCCGCAAGCCCATGACCATCGCTTACAACAGCGCAACCCCCATCACCCTGGAAATGGAACCCCATCGTTCTGGGGATATGGAACTGGGTATCAACTTGACCACCGCCCTGGCGAGCGCAAGCATTTTCTCCAGCCGCGTGGCACATTTTACGATCTAAAAGCAAAAAAGAGGGGCGGAACCCCCGTCCCTCTTTCTGTCTATTACGCCATGAATACCGAAAGGAGTTACAAATATGGCAAGAACTACTGTACCTAAAAAGACCACCAAGGCTACAGAGAAGCCCCAAGAGGCCGCAGAAGAGAATGTTGTCGCAGAGGTGACCGAACCCACAGAGGTTGTAGGAACTACCTCTGAGGAGCTTGTGACACCCCCCAGCGAGACTGATGCCCTGCGTGAGCAGAATGAGTTGCTGAAGAAGCAACTGGAAGCCATGCAGAAGCAGATGGAGTCCATGGCAAAGCCCCAGGTCGTCCAGGTTATGGCCGACACCGAGAAGGTTCACTTCCTGTGGCAAGCGGAGGTTTCCGATTCCAACGTAGTTCACTTCGGTGACGGCGGTATGTATGGCCGCATTGTTGGCAAGACCGGCAGTTTCTACGTTCCCAAGTCCGACCTGTCCCGCGTCCTCACTGAGGTCAACCGTCTGCATCTGAAGCGTCGCTGGCTTATCATTGTGAGCGGCCTGGACGACGAAGAGCGTGCTGCCCTGGGCGTTGACTATAAGGAGGGCGAACTGCTGGATAAGCGCGCCTTTGCCAAAATGGTCGATTTGGGTGACGAAATCCTGGGAATCTACCCTGCACTGTGCGAGGGCCATAAGAAGATGGTGGCGCAGCGTTACGCAGAGGCTTTCCACAAGAACAACCCCAATGTCACCCGTGAGCGTGTCCTGGCTCTGAACGCCATGAGCAAGGAAGCTGGCTCTGAGAAGGGCGACTTTACTCCCATCATCGAAATGATGAATCAGCGAGACGCTGAATAACTCTAGATCACAGAAGTCGGAGGTGAGAAATCATGGGAACAACATGGTCTGAGATCATTACGGATTATGCTATGGTCGAGATCGACGACCTGCGCATGAGGACTGAGTTGCAGGACAATCCGGCGTTGTTCTTTCGGGGCATGAGTCTCTACATGAGGAACGCCATTCCCTACTTCAACAATCCTCCTGAAATGCAAGAGTGGCTGAAGAGCACACTGCCATCCTTTGCTGATTATTACTGGACGGTTCCAACCGACACTACCGAGGAAACGGTTGTCCCGACTGGACATCCTGGATACGAGATTATGAGCGTTCAGATCCGGTCCGAGGAAGATAATGGTGTCGTAGGTGTAACGCCTTACATTGGGGCTACCTACGATTCCGAAACGGGGAATGTTACGTTCCCTACTGGACTGACGGAAGGCACGCAATTCCAGATGGACTTCTATACTGATGGTACGTTTGATAACCACCTGACGGAGGAAGAGAAGCGCATCCTGGGTCTGTGCGTTGATTATGTGTGGAACGTGCGATTCTCTGGTAACTGGCTGAATATGCAACCCAAAGTGCAGGACGCTAACTTCACTGTTGGCTCTGAAGCCAATTACACCAGAGCGCAAACGGAACGTATTCGTCAGAAGCGCATTGCCCTGAACGACGAAATCCACAAGTATGCTCAGAATGTTGCGTATCGTGAGATTGGCAAAGCTGGATACCTGGAACCATACCGCAGACTGTGATTATTCCTTCGGGAAAACGGAAAACGCACAAAGGAGAGACCGTAGTGACCGATCTTCAAAAGAGAATAAAGAACGCTCGGGTTTTCTCCGGTGCGTTCTCCGATATAAAGCCTTACAAGTCAAACACTCCGCCCCAAGTGAAGGGTGAGTTGACGCAATATTATGGGGATGTCACAAAGGCTTTTCGCTCCGGTATCCTGAAATATGCGTCGAATTTTTTTGAAGCGTCCGTCCAGGGCCTTGTGCCCGGAGACTTCCTTCAGTGGACTACCGAAAACCTCCGCATGGCGGATGTTATTCGCCCGTCTGGCTCGTCTACACAACAGATGGATGATTCCAAGATTGTCGTTTTCGAGAATCCTAATATTGACTTCCTGCCACGAGGGACGAAGATTGTTACCTCTGGAAGCACTTGGCTTGTTACCAATCCGGCCAACATTGGCGGTGTCGGTGGCAACGCCGTAATTAAGAGGTGTAATGCAACGTGGAGGTTCCTTGACTACTACGGCAACGTAGTAGAAGAACCCATCGTTGTAGACAGCAATATTGCTCGTGCATCCTCTCCTGACCCGCAGAACGCCGTCTTGGTTACGAAAGGATACTTCAATGTGAAGTGTCAACTGAATCCCTATACGTCCCAATTCAACACTAACACAAGGCTGTTATTGGGATCTGGTGGATATCAGATCACCGGCTTTACCGACTTCATCCAGGAGTTCACGGGGGATGATGACAGCATACATATGCTTGAGTTTACCATCCGCTATGAGGAGCCTAACCCCCAAATTGACGATTTGGAGCGAAAGATTGCTGGCGGCAAGACCTTTTCGTGGGATATTGCCGTTATCGGCAAAAATTCCATGAAGTCCGGCGGCGATACAGCTCAGTTTGTTGCCGAATCTGAGCGTTGCGGAGAGTCCGTCTCCTCCACCGAAACCAACCCTATCGCCTACATCTGGTCGTCTACAGACGAGCGTGTGGCTACTGTTGATTCCAACGGCCTAGTCACTACGGTAGGGGAGGGGACTTGCTATATCGTGGCTGCCCTGGCTCAAAACCCGGATATCTCCACAATGTTCGAGGTTGTTGTGGCTGGAGAGCTGGAGAATGAGCAAGTTGGCTTTTTGGAAACTCCCCCTGTAAGTATGAACGCCTACGAATCTGTTGGCCTCTCTGCGGCCCATTTCCTTGACGGAGAGCAGACTTCCGAGGTTGTACAATGGAAGTTCACAGGTGCAGACAAAACGGCCTACAGCGCAATCGTAGACGGTAACAACGTGTTCCTCTCTTGTTGGGGTGGTAGCGTAGAACCTTTGGTTGTAACTGCAAGCTATAACGGAGCGGAAGCAACTGCCGTTATCGCATTGGAGGGCATCTGATATGGCAAGAGAGAATTGTCCCTACGCATACCGCAAGCTGGGCGATGTAAGTATCCATTGCAAGAAGATTGAGGGAAGCATGGACTACTGTGCCTACACCTATATGTGCCCTCACAGCAAGCGGTATGAAGTTTCCCCGGCTGGGCAATCGTGCAAATTGAAGAAGGACCCCACAAAACCATAAAGGGAACGAAAGGAGATTACCCTAACATGGCAAAGAAGAATAACATCCAAAAGGTGTATATCACCGAGAGAGACCTGAGAAATGCGAACACCTACGTCCCTCTGATGAAGAAGGTGGAGTTTGTAGATCAGTGTGCAACGGCTTGCTTTGACCGCCTGACCATCACGCCGGACGGTAACATGGGCGCAGCTTTGCCTTATATGTACAAGGAGAATGGTCAGATCAAGAGTCGTTTTCTGATGGGCGCACTCGTCAAGCTGTACCTGGGTAAGGATTTTACTCCTGTGGAGGGCACTGAGTTCCTGATGTCCGCTGACGACTATGACCGTTACGCCGGCGCACACATCTTCAACCAGATCGAGCGCATGAAGGGCAAGGGCACTGAACTGCGAGACATTGCATTCGACCTCCTGCATGACTTCAAGGACCTGGAAAAGCGTCTGAACAGCGAGATTTATGGCCTGTTACAGGCACAGAACGATGTTGTGAGCCGATTCCAACTGCTGATGACCGCACAGACTTCTCCCGAAGCTTTTGCGGCACAGAGAACAGAGCTGGATGCCCTGATGAAGGAGTTTGAGGCTCTGAAGCAGGGACGCTCTGAGGAGACGCAGGAAGCGACAGAAGCGCAGTAAATCAACGAAAGGGGTGATAAGTCGTGGTAGATATCAAGAGTCCAACATACCCCTATTCCAGAGTTATGCCAGGATATGCCCAATTTAGAGGCATGGAGCGCATACCCCACCAGATCATCAACTATCTGATGGATATGCCTGACAAAAACGGCTATCAGCCCATCGACGACAATAAGCGACCCAGAACCCGGTTGGCGAAGTACCTCTGGTACGATGGCGCAAACCCCTTGTCCAACCCTCTGCCCACTCCCGCCGAAAAGCTGAGTATGCTTTTTGATGGAGAGGAGCCGGTGTTGAACACTGACGAGCAAAAGGAGCGACACCCGAAGGGTTATCGCCTGTATCCTGTCGCCTATTGGGGACAAAGTGAGTTGCTGGCACAGACCACCCTCAAGGTCTATTTGGGCCGCATCATTCCCATTGATAACCTGTCAGCTCGCATTGGTCTTATCTTTGAGATCATCTGCAACACCAACCAGGACACAACCACCCGGACGGATGCCTATTCTCGATGCGTTGATATCGAACAGTGCATCCTTGAAGCTCTCCATGGGGTCAACATTACCGGTATCGGCGTGGTAAACTTTGCGAGAATGAACCATGCTAATAACGGGAGTCGTCCGTTTCATGGGGAGGGGACCGTTGTGGCCAGGGAGCTTCATATGTCCATCGACTGGATGGAGAGCGTGTCCGATCCTGTGCCTGACTACTGCTGCTACTAAGTGGAAAAAAGTCATTTGGAGCCTCTGATATGATGAATAGCATAGAGGAGGTGAGTTCCTGATGATCTACATGGGTATTGATCCCGGCAAGGATGGAGCGTTTGCCATCATAGACGATGACGGGCGAACCACTGCCCATCCGTTCGACCGCACTGAGTTCATAGAAACTTGTCGTGTGCTTGCGAAAATGCCTGTTGTCTGTTGCTTAGAGCAAGTTCACTCCATGCCCAAGCAGGGCGTGAGCAGCACCTTCAATTTTGGCAAGACTGCTGGCTACCTGGAGGGCGTTCTGGAGGCATTTGGCATCGCATACCAGCTTGTGACTCCGCAGAAGTGGAAGAAAGAGTTCTCTTTGAACAACACAAAGCAGAACTCCATCGACGTGTGCCACCAACTGTTTCCCGGCGTAAACCTCAAGCGCACAGATAGGTGCAAAAAAGACCATGATGGCATGGCGGAAGCCTTGCTTATGGCACTTTACGCAAAGCGTAAGTTCTAAATACTGCAACCGGTAGCAAATAGGTTGCCGGTTAGACCGAGAGGGTCTGTGTATTTCCTTGGTTGTGGGGAAATTCCAGGCTCTCTTTTTATTTCATTTCAAACTTGGCAATCCGGGAGGAGATACAAAACATGAGCAAACTCCCTTTGCACATACAAAAGGCCGTTCGTACCTATCAGCCGATAGAAACCGAGGGTCTTACCTTCTGGCCCATCCTTGCGAGAGAGTACCACGAATACCTCACAGCGAAGCCGGCACTCGAAGTCATGCAGCAAGCACTCCCTGTCCGCTGGTTGTCCATGCCTTTGCTGTCTGCTTTCTACGGGATGGACTTTGAAGCGTTCCAAAAGGGCGAACCCCGTGTGGGACTTCTTTCCAGGTGCTTACTCTTTCTCGCTTTATCCTTGCGGCTTGGGGAAAGTGGGGACGAAATAGCTTCTCGAATCAAGCACTTCACACTGATAGCTGACTCTAATGATCCGAGGCAGTTAAAAGCCCTGCGTTTTATCGACAGCGAGGGGGAGGAGAAAGAAATCACCCCCCTGATGTTCCATCGCTTACGGCCCATCCTGGCGGCTCAGAACGGCATTGAACTTGTCTCTGAGGATGCGAACCCGGATTTGGTCGAAGCGGAGCAAGACCTTGCTGAGATGAACGGACCGAAGCTAGATGTCTCCCTGGACAGCCTCTTCTCCACCATAGCGGCTATGGCTGGCGTTGATGAAGCTGAAATCGACAACTGGCCCATCCTGAAACTCAGTAGGAGGCAAAAAGCCTACAGCCGAGTCCTCAATTACGTCATATGCGGGATCGGGGAAGCGCAAGGCACGAAATGGAAGGGTGGGAACCCTTATCCCAGCCCCTTCTACGACAAAGTTCGTGGTGACAGCTCTGGCGTTATGCGACTGGAAGATTTTGCCGGTGGTGCTGGTGTCCGGGCTGTCCAAAACGCAGGGGTGCAAACGCCCCTATGATTCATAAAGGAGTGAAAATTTATGATTTCTTTTACCGACCGTAAGCTGTATGTGAAGGGCACCTGTGTCGCTCAGTTCGCAGACCCCTCCACCGGCGAAATCTTGTACTCCAGCAACAAGTTCCAAAGCTCTGGAATTTCTGCAGAAACTGACCTTGGGGAAATCAGGGCCGGCCTCTCGAACGGAATTGCTGCTATCGTTCCTTCCAACTCCGCTCTGTCTGTCAACTTTACCGCTGCAGACTTCAACCTGTACGCAAAAGCAATGCAGGTTGGCGCAACCGTCCAGTATGGCGCACCCGCACCCACCTGTGAAGTCCTGACTGCAACTGGCACTACCCTGACCCTGGAGATGCCTAACGGCGCACCTGTCGCACAGGCTGGCTATGCTAAGATTCTCGGCTATGTCCAGACTGTCGGCCAGGAGAGCAAGGTTGCTATTGATGGCGTTCCTTACGAGATCAACCCCACTACCGGTGAAATCCAGGGCTTCCAGGCAACCTCTGACACTCAATACAAGGTGTGGTACTTCGTTCGTAAGGCATCCGCTCAGATGGCTACCATCTCTGCACTGTTCGATCCCAAGACCGTCCACTTTACTGCTCAGCTTGCCGTGTACAGCAACGATGGAAGCGGTGCTAACAACACTGGCTCTCGCGTTGGCTGGCTGTATGTTATCATTCCCCGCTTGAAGTTCGACGGCACCGGCGGCGGACTGGACGGCGATCAGACCACCGCATCTACCCAGAGCTTCACCGGTCAGGCACTTTCTATGGACGAGCTGGTTGTTTCCGGCACTTGTAGCGACTGCGATGCGGGGACCTTCGGCTACTATATTTATGTCGAGGACGCTGGCGCAAGCGTGTTCGAGGGTCTGGCTGTTGTCGGCGGCGTGGTTTCTCTGCCCATTTCCACTACAGCACAGATTCCCGTGCGTCTGGTTGCTCAGAACGGTGAGTTGGTTGTCCCCGGAAACTATTCCGACGGCTTTACCTACACCCCCACTGGCGCACCTACCGGAACTCAGGTTTCTTCTTCTGGCGTTGTCCAGGCTGGTTCCACCCCTGGAGACTTCCAGGTCAAGATCGAGTATCAGGACGGCACTGAGACTCTGACTGCAACCATTCAGGTTAGCGTCACCGAAGCGTAACTCTCAAAGAGAAACCCGCCCCTTCGGGGGCGGGTAACTCTTTAACTTTCCGCCCAAATACGAGCGTTCAACGAACTTTTGAATGTTGATATTTAGATGGAAAGGAGGTCTGCAATGTCGGATTTAGCTGCTTTCATGGCAAAACTCGATGCGGCGATAGACTCTGCCATGCAAAACGAGGTCGCAGAAGGGGCCAAGAAAGCTCTGAGAGCTGCCGCTTATAGTGAAGTCTACGGTGCGTACTCCCCTGAGTTCTTTAGCCGCAGAATGGACGCTGGAGGCTTGTCGGATGTAGGGCAGATGGAAACGTCCTACGGCGGCAAGACCCTAACCGTACAGGACATGGCTTCCTGGCAACAGCTTTACGGCGGTTCTGCCCCTGGCACCCGGCTGGCAGAAGCGATTGCAAGCGGCTCTGCTGCGTACCACTTCCACAAAGCTGGCCCAAGACCTTTCCACGAGGAAGCCGAGCAACAGTTTGCGGCCTCTGGTGAATTCGGGAGACTGCTTGCGGCTGGTCTACGGGCGGCTGGCTTCAAAGCTCTCTAAGCAAAGGATGGTGAAAATCTTTGGAAATTGTTGAACTGAAAGTACAGGTCAATCGTGGAGAATTTGATGCTCTCCAATCTGACATAAAGAAGCTGAGAAGCAAAACCGTCAAGATCGGCGTTGATGCAAGCGGATTCAGTGCACTCAATAAGGCTACGACGCAAAACATCCGCGACGTAACAAAGTTTGCTAGCGCAACCGATAGGGCCACTAGGTCTAGCGCTGATTGGGCCAAGGCGCAAAAGCAAGTCGCTGGCTCGAGCACTAAAGCTGCGGCGGCGACTAAGCAAATAGGCACGGCGGCTACCCAGGCATCCAAGTCCACCAAACTTCTGGGCGGCTCTATTGGAAACATAGCTGCCAAGATGGCCGGCTGGCAGATCATGGGCGAGTTGGTGTCTAAGCCCATTGCAGCGTTCAAGGATGCTATTCAGACCATGAAGGATGTTGACTCTGAGCTGGTCAACATCCAGAAGGTTACTGGCTCTACGGATGCCGAAATGGCAAAGCTGACCGACAGGGCCTATGAAATGGCATCCGCCTATGGCCGTACCGCCACCGAAGTCCTGGCCGCATCCACGGAGTTTGCTCGTGCTGGCTATGGCGATCAGATTGAGTCTCTGTCTGAAATGTCCATCCTGCTTCAGAACGTAGGCGATGTTTCTTCGGAAACTGCGAACAAATTCCTGCTGTCTGTCGATGCGGCGTGGAAGATGGGCGGCTCCGAAAAGGAACTCATGGCCGTCATGGATGGTCTGAATGAGATTACCAACCGGAATGCAACTGATATGGACAAGCTGGCAACCGGTATGACCGTTGCCGCTACTTACTTTGCAGAGTCTGGCGAGTCTATTCAGACCTTCTCCGCTCTGATGGGTGCTGGCACTGCCATCACCCAGCGTTCCGGTGCAGAAATTGGCCGTGCATTAAAGGCCATCACCATGAATATCAGACAAATTCGTGGCGAGACTGAGGACGGCGAACTTATCAATGATGAGTCCATTGCTAAAGCTGCTACCGCATTAAAGGACTTTGCAGGGATCTCCACCATGGAGAACGGCGAACTGCGCCTGACCTCCGATGTCCTGGACGAGCTGGCTGGCAAGTGGGATACCCTGTCTCAAGTACAGCAATCGGCTATCGCAGAAGCCCTGGGTGGTAAGTACCACTCCAACGTCGTGGCAGCACTGATGGGCGATTGGGAAATGGTCGAAAAGATGATGACCGACTACGCCGAGGGCGCAGGGTCGGCCATGCGAGAGAACGAAATCTACATGAATAGCTGGGAGGCCAAGAGCAAGAAGCTCTCTTCCACCTGGGCGGAGTTCGTTTCTCACGTGGTCGAAACCGATGCTATCAAGGGTGCGCTAGACGGCGTGACGGGCTTTATTGAACTTCTGGATACCGACTTCGGGCAGGTCGCTGTTGAAATCGCGGCGGTCTCTGCCGCCCTTACCGGGCTTGCAAAAGCGGGGCGCGCCCTCAAGGGGCTTAGCGCAATCAAAAACGCAGGGGCGTTTTTTAGTTTGCTGAAGGACGCTGGGGCCGCTGGCGGGATCAAAGGGCTTCTGGCCGCATTGCCCAGTCTGATTAGTCCCGCTACGGCAGCGATTGCCGGCATCACGGCCGCTGTTGTTGTGCTCCCGAAGATCATTGACGCAGTGACCGTTTCCTACGAGGAGCAAATTGATAAAATCTCTAATCTCCGAGACGAGTATGAGGAGTTAAATTCCGCCGAGGGTGAGTATCAAGCGCTCCAAGACAAGAGAGCTGCCGGATTCAGCCTGTCCAAGCAAGAGGAGTCCAGGCTTCAAATTCTCGAAGCTCAGAATAAGGCCCTTGAGCGACAAATCCAACTGGAAGAGCAGTTAGCTATTGAGAAATGGCAAGCTGAGTACGGCTCTGGGCAAGTTATCGAATATGGCGACAGGCGCATGGGCGACTACAAAGCCACGACTAGAGATGTTGTGGTGTACGAGGCCCTTGCCAATGCACAAAGCGAACTGAATGAGCTGTTTACCTCCGGCCAAATCTCCGAAGCGAATTATAGGGCTGGCCTCGAAGATATCATTGCCGCAAGCAACGACTATTACACAAGCCTGTTGAATATCCGGGATGCTGGTGGTGAACTGAGCGAATCCCAAGAACAATTCATTGCTCAGTATGAAGAAATGACCGCCAGACTGTCCGCAGCTTCCGAAGAGGGAACCATGTCTGCAAGAATGGTTCTTGAAGACTTCCGGCAAGCGGTTGATGGCGTATTTAACGGAGAGCACAAGCAAATCATCAATGTCGATGCATTGGAAACGGAACTGGAAGCTGCCGGCGTTGCCGCAGAAAAGATCCAGGAAATCATAAGTAACATCAATGCTGATGATGGCGCGATTGCTTTCAGTATTGACGCTGATGTAGAGACTGCTATCGGTCAGCTCGAAGAACTTGGCATTGCGATAGAGGCCGCTGACGGACAATCCATCTCCATCAACTATGATGCCTTTATGGAGTTGGGTTCCCAGCTCGGCTATGCTAACGAACAGCTTTGGGCGTTCTTGGGCGATGCGGAAGCGCTGGGCAACGTCAATTTCTCCGGCGCGGCAGGCGAGTTTGATTCTCTGGCCGGTGCCATGCAAGCTGGTATGTCTGCCCTTGGTGGCGTCGACGCTGCCATGGGCGCGCTACAAAACGCTGCGGCAGAAGCGCAAAACACCAAAACGGAGTTTACAAACCTGGGCGAGACAAAGGCCAACCCACAAATTGAAGTTACGGGGGCGAAAGTTGCAAGAGATTTGGCGAACCAGGTTGCAACGGCTTTGCGCGGGATACCTGAAAAAGTCAAGTCCACCGTCACAATAACTCAGGTTGGTTCCGTTCCCTCCTTCCCAAAGAAAGCCAAGGGTGACAAAAACTTCGCTGGCGGCACTGTCTTGTTGGGCGATCAATATTCTCCCACCGGTAGCCCCATGCCGGAGTTGGTTATCACCAAGGACTCTGCTTTCATTGCTGGTGCCAACGGTCCTGAAATCAGAGCCCTCCCTGCTGGCTCCCAAATCCTGCCTTACTCTGAGACTAAAAAGGTCTTGGCTCGAAGTGGTACACCTACAAACACGTTTCCGGCGTTTGCTAGTGGTACAAACCTGTGGAAATATTACACTGGTTCATCCGCGTCCACATCCTCCGGTGGGAGTAATTCGTCCGGCTCCGGCGGATCGAAACCATCAGGGGCGTCTTCTTCCGGGTCGAAAACATCGTCAAGCTCAAAAACACGGCGCTCCGGCTCCAGCAAATCTTCTGGCAGAAAGGGTTCGTCTGGCTCCGGCAAAGACGCTCGGCAAGAAGAACTGGAAAACCAAGTCAAGTTGCTGGAAAGCGAACTGGACTTGATGGAGGCTCAGGGGAGACCGGCAACCGACCTTGCAGCCAAAATGCGGGAGATTCAGGGCGCACTGCACGACCAGGCGGAGTACATGCGCTCCATCGGCGCGGACCAGGCAGCGATCAACAAACTTTCGACGGAGTGGTGGGGGGTCCGAGAGGACATCACCAAGGCCTACCGGGAAGAGATGCAGGATGAGAGAGACATGCTGGAGAGCCAGCTGGACCTCATGGAAAACCAGGGCGGCGCGGTCGAGGATCGGATCTCCAAACTGAAAGAAATTCAGGATAGCCTGCACGAAGAAGCAGAGTTCCTTCGGGAGATTGGCGCGGAACAGGCAGAAATCAATAAGCTCTCCAACGAATGGTGGCAAATCCAAGATGACATCAAGAAGGTTCAAGACGCCTTGTGGTCCGAGCTTGAAGATGCTGTTGACAAGGAGCTTGAACGAGCCAGGGATGCCAGAGATGAAGAGCTGGACGCCCTGGACAATCAAATCGAAGCTCTCCGCAAGGAGCGAGAGGAGAAGCAAGAGCAAGTCACTCTTGAAGAAAAACTCCTGGCAGTCGAAGAAGCTCGTGCGGCTCTGCAAAACGCTCAGAATGAGCGCAATGTCCGATATTTCAATGCCGCTACCGGTCAGTGGGAGTGGGGAGCAGACGTAAACACCGTCAAGAGTGCGCAAGAAAATCTTGACAGTGCCATGAAAGACTTGGATGACTACCGGTCTGAATTGGAATATGAAGCTGCCATTGAAGCCATCGAAGAGCGCAAGCACGCCATCAATGATGCTTACGACGCTCTGGAGGAAGGTTGGGAACTGATCACCGAGTCCGTCCAAGAACCGACTCGCGAAATCTCCGAGATTCTGGATGATATTGCGAAGAATGGCACTCCTCTGATGAAAGCTCAAGTCGAAGAAACCGGCAAGCTTCTGGGCGACCTGAACAATTACATCTCCGCAGCGATCAACACAAAGACCGGCGACAGCTACGTCGGGGGCGGCGGAACCTCGTCGAGGGATTACTCTAACGATACGACGGATTATTCTGCGCTTATGGATCGGGCGGAGGATGAAGCTGAGTTCCAGTATTGGGCAGAGCAGAGAGCCCACAAAATGGAGGCTCAGGGCATTGATCCTAGTGATGCTGGCCATCGCTCCAATGAAGAAATCTATGAGCAATGGAAGAATGGTGGTTCTTCTGCTTCTTCTTCTGCTTCTTCTTCTTCTTCTTCTTCTTCTTCTTCTTCAAGCGGGGGGGAGAATAAGACTGTCAAAGTCCAGGCCAACGGCAAAGCTCCTGCCGGCCTGTCTACCGGGGACAGGGTTGAAACTGCCGGCGGAACTTTCGAGATCACCGGAGTCAAGGCTGATGGCTCTTACGAGAGCAAGAAGGTGACTTATGACTCTGGCGGCATCTTAAAGGGCATGGGTGGCATCAAGGCAACCAACAGGGATGAAATTGTCGTCCCGCCTGATGTTACCGACTTCATGCTGAATCCTTCTGCCGACTCTGTTTTCAAACAGAGAATGTCTGAGCTTCGGTATATGTATGGCGGAGTTCCTAACCAAGCGGCAAGCGTGGCTGGCACTCCTGCTGGCGGTGCAACTTACGATCACTCCGGCGACGAATACCACTACGGCAATATTACCCTGACCGAGGAACAGGCCAAGTCCATGACGATTTACGATCTCGCTCAAAAGGCCCGCTCTTTGGGCATCTACAGCAACACCTAAAGGAGGTAGGAGCATATGCTGTTTCAACCTACAAACATCTTCCCTTCCTCCCGTGGTGGGTTGGGTAACGGCACGATAGATGCCACTCAGGACCTTGTTGTGTCGTGGCAAGTCAACGGCAATAGCCCTGTGGTGGCGTTCCAGATCGTCATTTACAAGAACGATACGGAATCCACACAAGTATATTCCACCGGCAAGCTGACCGATGGAACCCCGTTTTATGGCACAAACTACGCTGGCAACGTGCAGTTCTTCGCTCATGCTATCCCGGCATCTGCGTTGTCCTCTGCTGGCATTACGAATGGCAACGAATACAAGTTGGTCATTACGCAATGGTGGGGTTCTACGGACGAGCAATCCGTTACGCAGACCAGCGCGGCAGCATTTATCACGAGAAGCACCCCTGTGCTGACCCTGAATAATGTGCCCGCTACTATGGCGGCAAGAGACTACACATTTACAGCCAACTATGAACAGGCGCAAGGCGATACACTGAATTGGATTCGTTGGCAAATAGCTTTCGCAGACGACACGGAAAACCCATTTTACGATACTCAGAACATCTATGGCACGGCACAGCTCCAAACCTACTACGATGGCTTCTTCCGTGGCAACGAGTATGCTGTGCGAGTTAGGATTCAGACTGAAAACGGTATTGAAGCTGATACCGGCTGGGTATCCTTTGCGGTTGAGTTCGATTCCAGCCCACTAAGCGGCATTGTAAAGGCATCCAGGGCTTGCGACGGACGCAGTGCTGTCCTGGTAGAGTGGCCAGCGATCTCCTACATCCCTGGCACGGCAGAAGGTGACTATACCATTACCGATAATGTGTTGTCTCTCCCTGCTGGGTCTACGGTATCCTGGGACAATGTGAATAATGATCCCATGAACTTTGCTTCCCCTTGGACGCTGGTAATGAGTGGCAAGCTGAATGACTCCACGGCGACTGTGCTTACCGTAGAGACCACCAACGGGCCTATTCAAGTGTCGTATGATTACGACACAAAGCTCTTCGTGGTATCTGTTGGTGGTGTTGCAGTTCGCACAATAGAAGACTTTGCGCCGGACTCCGAATTTATCTTCATTGCTACTCCAACTGCGGTGTATTTAAGATACATCCTTTTTGGTGGCGGTCTGTATCCGTCCGAGACTTTGTATCCGTCCGATTCGCTATATCCCTCGCCTGATGCAATCCCTGTGCCTACCCGCACGCAAGATGCGCTTTCTAACGCACAAGGGGCTATTACAAGTATTGAGTTGGGTGGTCCTGCATCCATTGACTACATAACGGTTCTGAATGGTGCGGAGACTCCCAAGCTCATGACTGCCGCTTATATCGACGGCACATACACTCCAACTTATGGCGAAAATACGCTCCTGCAAGTTGACTTCACCGACGAATTGCAAGGCGGCAACCTGGGCCAGACGGAAGATGCCCTGGTTGGCTTGGCAATCTATCGTCAGCAGAATGGCAATAGAGTTCTTCAGCATCTGATCGACTTGCCGCTGGATACCAGTCAACTCTACGACTACGGCACAGCCAGTCAGCAGGGACCTTATATCTACTACCTCTTCCCTCTGGGGGCGACCACTTATATCACAGATCCTATCAGTTCCAACGAAGTCAATCCTTGCTTCTGGAACTGGACTGTCCTGGAATGTTCGCAGAGAGACGATGACTCCTATGTGGTCGATGCAGAGTATACCTTCGCAAACAACGTGTCCAGTGGCGGGGTGTCCAACAACAACACGCCTAATGTACTGCGGAACTTCACGCCGTACCCTACGGTGCAGCTTGATAACGCAAATTACATGAGCGGCACATTGCAAGCGTTGATCGGCCACATCGACTACACCGGCGGTCAAAACGAGTATTCTGATTCTATCTCTCTTAGAAATGCCATCTTCGCCCTGTCTGTGTCCCAAAAGACTCTGTTTTTGAAGAATCGCAAAGGCGATTTGCTGAAGGTGAATATCAACGGTTCTATTTCTATGGAGACTTGGGATGAAGTTCGCTCTCAGGCTCAAACGGTTTCTCTGCCTTGGGTAGAGAGTGGCGACGCAGATGGGCTTCCCATCGTCCTGACTCTCGAAGATGCAACTTTCGGTCTGTAATTTCAGGCGGAAAAAACTGATTTTGAGCGTGTGCTATACTATACGTATCAAAGAAAATAATTAAACGCCCGACAGCGAATGGGTTGTTGGACGAGCCGATGCGGGCTAGTTGTCTTTTGTGTTTTGCAAAGGGTGACTAGCCCTTTTGTTTTTTAATCCATCCAATAGAGGGGGGGGATGATACATGGCATTACCAAGCGGGTATACACAGCTGGAGTATATCGAGAGCACGGGGACGCAGTACATTGATACGGGGTTTAATCCAACCTATCAAACAAGGGTCGTCACTGACCTATTGATGGGAGCTTACACCAGCACGGCCTTTGCTTACGGGGCACGAGACACATCCAGCCAGACGGCGGCAAAGCAATTTTGTCTGGCAGCGTTCACCAACGCAAACACCATTCGATGTGACTACTTCGGCACCTCGAAGAACACCACAGCAACTGGGTTTTCCGACGGAAGCACCCGGGTGACGGTGGATCAGAATAAAAACGTCACCACCTGCGGCAGCACCACGGTAACCAACACTGCGGTGTCCAGCGGTGTCTGTGCCTATTCTCTGTGGTTGTTCACATTAAACAGTACGGGGGACCCCACGGCCAGCGGGAAGCTAAAACTATATTCCTGCCAGATTTACGACAACGGGACGATGGTGCGAGACTTCCTCCCCTGCGCCAACCCAGCCGGAGAGGTCGGTCTGTGGGATGATGTGAACGGTGTGTTTTACGGGAACGCAGGAACGGGGGCTTTTGTCGCGGGGCCTGTTATCGTGCCACCTGACCCTCCAGAGCCACCGGGTCCATACGAACCGCCGGACTATATCGCCAGAACCCAAGCATATATGGCAACCCTTAGAGAGCCTTTCCAAAAGCTGTGCCGTTTGCGGTTCCTTCAGCCAGATGGATCTACGGCGTTTTCCTTGGACAACAATCCAAAGAATCGGCGTAGCGGAGCGTTCGTTGCGGATGGTTCTATTTCTGTAAACTTGCAGAATGGCAAACGCCGGACGGCGACAGTCACGCTCTCCAACCTGGACGGTTCCTTCGACTACAATGTAAACACTGTTTGGTTTGGCACAGAAATCGCCATTGATGAAGGTTTGATCTTGCCCGATGGCGAAGAATATTACATCCAGCAAGGCGTTTTTCTCATCGAAAACCCAACCGAATCCGTCAGGCCGGGTGATCGTGTTGCAACCTATAACCTTGTGGACAAATGGGCGAATCTGGACGGCACGCTGTTTGGCAATCTGGAATCCACCTACGAGGTTCCAAGTGGCACAAACATATTCCAACCCATCAACGCCATTCTCGCCTTGGATAAGGGCAACGGTCAGCCTGTAGACCGGGTGACACCCATCTATACGGAGTATTACAACTCCAAGTCTCAGGCGTTGCCGGATGGCTCTACAGCGGCGATTACCAATGCACCTTATACTCTTCGAGTGGACTCCGACAACGGCACTTATGCTGATGTCATTTTGGGTTTGGCTGGCATGGTAAACGCCTGGATTGGCTACGACCAGACCGGCGCATTGCGTATCGACCCGTCCCAGGATGACATTCTGGACACCAATAAGCCCGTATTGTGGCAGTTCTCTATGGATAGGGTCACGCTCCTTGGGGCGGACTACACGGTCAAAAACACCGAAGTCTATAACGACTACATTGTTATTGGCGAGTTGCTGGACGACAACTCCCAACCGGCAGGACGAGCCACCAATATGGACCCTCGAAGCGACACCAACGTGCAGACCATCGGGCGCAAGACGTTCCGCATGAGTGCCCCGGGCTTCGCCACCGACAAACAGTGCCAGGACTTGGCGGTCTGGAAGCTCAAGAGATCGAGCGCACTTCAAAAGGCAATTACGATTTCTTGCTCTCAAATCTTCCATATCGAAGAAAACAGCCTGGTGTCCATCGTCCGTACCGACAAACCCGGTTCTCCTGTTGAACGCCACTTGGTCATGGGTTTCACCAGACCTCTCGTAGCGACGGGAGAAATGCAAATCAATGCAGTATCCGTCCAGGACTTCGTAACGGCAACGGTTACATCCTGGCCGGAGTAAGTAAACGGAAAGGAGTGTGTGCAGTATGAGCAAATCCATGGTTGGAGGCCGCGTCGTCCTGTCAGGTGGTCAGTCCTACAAGATTCTGGACGAGACCAACGCCTACTGGATCTGCAAGGGGACTCAGTTCCTCAAAAACAACCCTGCAATCGCAGAGATTCTTCCTCCCGAAAAGGAAGATGGCGAACCCAAGAAAAAGGTTGCCGCCAAGAAGAAGGAAAAGCCGGAGGAACCTGTTGAAGAACAGCTCTCCGAAGGAAAGGAGTAATCGGCTATGGCATATAAAGCTCCGATTTGGGAAGATGGCAAATCCCCAGCAATTAGTGCAAAAAATTTGAACAATCTGTCCCAAGCCGCCGAGGGCGCACAAGTCCTTTATGGCAACTCCGCTCCTACCTCTTCCACCGAGGGTGCTGTTGGTCAGTTCTACCTTGTCGCAGTGGCTGACAGTGATGGCAACTATCCCTTGTATCAGTGCGTAGCGATTGCGAACGGGAGTTATGTGTGGAGAGACACAAGGCGCATCCCTGACTCTATAACATCTATGCTGGGAATTCCTGCACCAGGCACTATAAACGGTGCCCTCAACGTCCTGGCTAACGTCGGCAACCTGCATGTGTGGGAGATGGTGCAGACGTACAATGAGGAAGTTCCTGCGGGGTATACATTGGGTGATGAGATTAACGGGTTTTTGTATGTCCGCAAAATGGGATCCGCAAACAAATACTATGAAATGACCATCCAGTACGGCAGTAACATTGGTGTGTCTGACGACGGCACCGTCTATATTTCGGATGTTACGAGTTACACCAATTATCCCGGTAGTACGGATATGCGGGATTTGCTCACAAAAATGGCTGGCAAATATTTTAAGATCGTCAAATTCACATATCCGGATTATTTCACGTCTTATGTTGACGAACTGGTTTATATTCCAGCTACGGCGACCATAACTTTCGACTCTAACATCAATATGCAAACCGATTACCAGGTCGTTACGGGCACCCCTGCCATTCCCGCCGGAACGACCACCGACTACCTCACCTCCACCGACAGGAATGCTTATCCTGACCGGAGTGCAGAGGGTGGACAGGATGCGTATTATTCGTTAGGGGATGTGGTGAGTGGGAATTTAATAGCTGTAAACTCCAGTAGCGGAACGTATGTGAAAGTTAAGCATTCTTCTACGCTTGACGTTTCTGAGGATGGAACCATTTCTTTCCCTACTACGGCTACGACTACCGAAGTCATGTCGACAAATAGCTCCAATAAGGACTCTGATTTCGGAAGTTTTAAAGGGGAGTTTGTTCAGTTTTCCACCGATTACGGGAATGTAGACATCTATATTTCTGGTATCGTCTTCATTCCAGAAAACGCCACATTTTCTGGTGCGAACAATGTTACTGTTTCTTATCAACCCGTCACCGGACACGCCGCAATTCCCGCCAACACCACCATCACCTATCTTGGTCAGCTTGGCGGTGGAGCACGGATTGAGGTTGGCTCGTATGTTGGTACGGGGACGTGGGGTAGTAGTAATAAAAACAGTTTGACTTTTGGGTTTGTACCAAAGATTATTTTTGTACAGGGTTATGAAAATAGTTCTCATTTTCATGCAATAAATGGCGTCAAAACAAGCCAAGGTAGCAAGAGTTACAATACAGTGTTTTTATGGGAAGATAAAACAGTATCTTGGTATGGTCAATCCAATCTGAGTGGCCAATACAACAACCCTAATGAAATTTATCACTACATTGCCATCGGCTAAAGGAGGTCTCCCATGTACTACATCAAATCACAACCTAATGAATCCGGCAACTACGGTAACCCAATGGGGCAACCTTTCCACGGCGCTGTCGGCCTGTCTGATGACCTCCTGAGCGATTATATCAATGCAAAGGGGTTTGTTATCCCGTCCATCGAAAACGGCACTGTGGTGAGCCTGGAGGTCAACCAGGATGCTCTGGATGCTTACAATGCAGAGCATCCCGACCAACCGGAGCCTACCCCCGAAGAAGCCGTAACCTGGTCCTCTATGGCGACCTCCATCAAGGAAGGAGTGGATGGCGTATGATGACTGATATGGAATACGTTCTGGACACCATGCGACGTTTCGGCAAGGTGGCAGCTCAAAGTCTGCAAGACCGCTCCTCTACAATGGACGGCACTCAGCTCTACGCCGAGGAAGCGTACATTCCTTCCTTTGTTGCGGCTGTGGCAAAGCAGAATATGCTCACCCGAAAGGCCGGTTTGACGGATGGTTTCGTTTGCAAGTCCTCTGCTGGTCGTGTTGTACGCCTGTTGCAGAATTACGACAGCACCATTTACACCCAGGAACCCGAAGAGCTTCCTGCACAGTGGCGTTTTGTTTGGTCTAAGGACCCTCAAAAAGCTCTGCCTTTCATTTCCCTGGCAACGTCTCCTTATGCAACTGGAGATTGCTGCACCTACGAGGGTCATGTCTGGCGTTCTGGTCAGGATGCCAACACTTGGGCCCCCGGAACTGTCGGAGTGTCCTGGGAGGACCTTGGCCCCGTGGAGGCATAAAGAAAAGCCGCCCCTGCAATATGGGGCGGCGATCTTGCTCACAATCCATCCCGGCTAGGATGGCTTGGATTCCAAAATCAGTCGAAAGATGGTGGTCATCATGTGGAAGAAATTCAAACGCACCGCTAAGAGGGCATTTAAGTTCATTTTCAGCTTTCACTTTGGCAAGTTCCTTATGCTTCTCCTGACTGCTATTGTTTCGTATCTGACCTACGAGGGTGTAGTCATAGCCAAGATGTGTATTGTCTACGGCTATACCGGCGCACTCCCGTGGATTGCTACAATGCTTGCGTCTGCATATGCGGCGTTTGGCACAATGGGTTCCTTCTTCTTCAACAAGGGCAAAGCGGAAGAAGTGACAAAGATCCAAATGAACGGTGGAAAGCAAGCGGTGGACTACGGGCCTGGCTGTGATGACGGCTCCGTTCCCACCATCTAACCATTCATCCAGAAAGGACGGTAAATGTATCTATGGATATTACTATGATTATCACCGTGATCGGTGTGCTCGTTGCGCTGACCAACATTATCGTTGAAGTGGTCAAAAAGGCCACTTGGGACAAGGTTCCTACCAACATCGTTGCAATCATCGTTGCTGTGGTGCTGACTGTGTGTGCTGGTATTGCCTATGCTCAGATCAACGCCATCGCCCCGACTTGGTACATCATTGCCGGCCTGATTATCGGCGGCATCATGGTGGCCTACGCAGCTATGTTCGGATTCGACAAACTGCAAGAGGTTCTGCGCTGGAATAAGCCTGTGGACAAGAAGTGATGCCAGTTCACAGACGAACGAAAGGGGAGTGACACACCACGATAAATCCGCAGCCTGTCTCCTATCTCCAGACAGATCCTCGCTGGCGGTACAACGACTACTCTACAGCTGGCGAGAAAACCACTATCGGGGCTTCTGGTTGCGGCCCTACCGCCATGGCAATGGTCCTGGCTACTTGGGCCGACAAGAATGTCACCCCGGCTACAGAGTGCGCCTGGGCCAAAGCAAATGGCTACAAGGCGTACAAGAGCGGCACCTACTATTCCTATTTTGTTCCTGCCGGTGCGAGATATGGCTTGAAGGTGCGGCAACTGTCCTGGTCGAACATCTACGGCAATGCTTATTCTAAGCTCCACGCAGAAGCCAAGGCGGCTATTGACCGTGGCGATCTGGTCATTGCCTGTATGGGCAAGGGCAACTGGACTTCCAGCGGTCACTACGTCCTCGTGTGGAAAATCCAGGGCAACACCATCTACATCAACGATCCTGCATCCACCAAGAAGAGCCGGACGCAGGGTGACTACTCCTTGTTCAAAAAGCAAGTGAAGTATTATTGGGTCATTACAAAGCCCAGCAACATTCCAGATAACGAAGAGGAGGAACTGGACATGACCATTGACGAATTTATCAACAAATTGACCCCCGAACAGGCATACACCCTGATGCAAAAGGCAGATTCCCACGCCACTTCCATTCCTGAACCTGAATGGTCTAAGAAGGAGGGCGGATGGGCAAAGGCCAGAGAGATGGGCGTTATGAACGGTCTGAACCCCGAGGGCTACCTGAAGCGGGATGAATTTGCTGCGGTTATGCTCCGCCGGGGCCTCCTCGGATAACAAATCATTTGTACGCCGGGAGGTTGTGAATAAATGGAGATTTTAACTGTTATTATCTCGATCTTTTCCGGCTTGGGTGGTGGTGGTATCATCTTGTTTTTTGTGAACCGCCACTATGCCGAGAAGGACAAAGAAGAAGCTGCTTGCAAAGAGGCGAGAGAAGCTGAAGAACAGAAGCGCAAAGAAGAGATGGAGGAATTGATGGGCTCCATGAAAGCTAGTTTGGCTACCGTGAAGTTCTTATCCTACTGTCGTATGCGTGACGAGCTTGATCGTGTCATTGACAAGGGCTATGCAACGCCGGCGGAGCGGCACTTCCTGGAGGATATGCACAAGAACTATTCCGATCATAAATGGAATGGTGACATGGACAGCCGAATGTCGAAGATGTACCGACTGCCAGAACATCTCCCGGAAGAACTTGCCAGACACACTTGTCATGTATGTGAGACTTGCGACAAGTGAATAGCGTGAAAACCGCCTCTACTCTCTAAACGGGTAGGGGCGGTTTTGTTTTAGCCCATCATTTCGACGACGTGCGGATTGATTTCAACCTTCTCGAATCTCCATTCCTGTTCCACATCCGGGTACTTTTCTTTGTCTACCTTGGATGCGAACATTGTGTATGGTCTTGCGTATACCTGCTGGTTTCCATACAGCGCCTTGTAGATCACAAGGTCCTCTGCGGTCTCGGAGTGCTTGGCGACTGCCAGGACGTAGTAGTTGTTTCCTTTGAAGTGTCGGTATGTACCGGGTACGATGGTTTGGATTTCATTCATTATGCGATTACCTCCGCTACTTTGTGTCTCTTCCTCCCACGCTTTTTAGGCTCGGGTGGATTGTTTATCTTCTCGATGTTGATTCTTGCCTGGGTGTCTCGTTCTGCGTAAGCGGCAATGTCAGCCAGTCTCTTTCTCCGAGCAAGGATCTTGCCGGAGTAAATCTGAGTAGTTTGCACATCAGAGTGTCCGAGCTTGGACTGAAGCTCTTCGATAGACATACCGTTATTCAGGTCGAGTCGAGCTGCGATGTGTCGAAGATCGTGGGATTTCACACCGGAAATACCGGTAACAGCCTTGACGTGTCGTTCCACGATGCCACTGAGCCATTGGCGAGTGCCAATCTCCCAAGAATTCGGGTCAATGGGAGCTTTGCCAGAACGAATCTTGCCATTTTGGGTGCCGAACAGGTAATCATCATCGGTTAGATGCGCAGGCCGCAAACCGCTTTTGAGATACATCTTTACTGCGGTCTGAGCGATAACAGGGAAGTCTACCATGCGGAACTTGTTGCCCTTACCGTGCTCTACGGCGATCTCCTCATACTCCCAAGAGATATCTCTAGGGCGCAGAGCGAGCAACTCGGCATTTCTCAGACCGGTGGAAAGCAGAAGGATAACCATAGCGTAGTTTCGCGCCCAGAAGTGGGAAGTTCGCTCGTTCTTAGAGGGGGTACTATCCCAAAGCATAGCAACTTCTTCGCCGGACAGAATCATGTCGTAAGGACGAGCCGATTCCTTCTTGATGGTAGGAATAAGCCGCTTTGCTACGGGGTTGGACTCATAAAATCTATACTCACCAAGCTCCGGGTCGGAAGTGAACTCGAACAGTCTATCCAGAGCGGAGAGGTACTGCCGGATGGTGTTTAGGGTAAGCCCCTTATGGGCCATATCAGCCTTCCATGCGATGAAGTCAGACACGCTAGGGTCGCCCTGGACTATATGGGTCTGAGTAAGTCTGTCCTCCCAAAACTGACGAAACGCTTCGATCATGCTTGCGTAGTGATTTATAGTTTTTGCCGTTGCACCGGACTCCTCCAGACTGCGAAGATAGAAGTCCGAAGCATCAAGGTATTTTTGCACAGCGGGGGAAATTCTTGCCATGATTGATACTCTCCCTTCAAAATTGCATATTGACGGGGAAGGATTTCAACCTTAAAATACAGGTACACTCAATCCATCCCTAATATGAGTGTTGCGAGAAAACGAGCGAACTTGGTTGTTGTGGGCCGGGTTCGCTCGTTCTTTTATTTTGCCTTTCAAGTGTGTAGTATCTGGCAAAAAGGGCTTTGTCCCGCCGATTCAAACAAAATTTTTGTTTGTCTTGGATTCCTTACCAATTACTCAAGCTGGGAGGTCCGACAACGATAGCGTTAGATTGCTCACCCAGGACAAGCACCATAGCTTGCGATCCTGCGGTCAGTAAGGTTTCTGCGCTGGGGACGTAGGGCAGGGTCAGGCTAGAGTTCTCAAAGGGTTTCTGCACCTTCACGGTGCCGCCGGAAGCTGCCGTGACGACCTGTGCCCGGTAGAAGCTGATGTAGCCCTTGAGCATATCGCTGACCTTCTGTTTGAAATAATTATTCCACAAGCTATCAGCGAAGAGCCGCATTTCCTGATTGGAATTCTTGTTATCTTCCATGATAGATCAGCACCCTCCGTTCTTCTTTGCCAGCAGCTCGTACCCTTCGATACCCTCCGGCAGTCTTGCAAGTGCTCCTGCCATGCTCTCTGCCTGGACATCTATGACCTGGGGCAGAACTCCCTCTTCGTTCCGTCTCACCATATCTTCAGGCCACTTGAGCCGAAAAGTATAGGTGTCTTTGATTACGTTGCATCTGAAATCCATCGTCAACAACTCCTTTCCCAAAAGATTGTTTTGTCATTTTTGGTAAACGTCTCTCACAACGAAGGTCATGCGGGTTGCGTCCTTATGGGCCATCATAACAACGCGGTCTGTGATGGCAAATAAGTTCGACATCATCTCTGCAACATTCGTCCCAAAATTGAAGAACTTTGGGACAACGAGCGTCAGGGTGAAATGAGTATCTTCCGGCTCGAGTGTGCCGCCGACTATGCGGGTTTCGCCTTTTGTCAGCTCACAAATCTTAGCTGCACAACTCTTGATCTTGCTGATGCGAGATACTTTCTCAAAGCTGATCGTGTTTTCGTTTGGCACTTGGTAAACCACTCCTTTGGTTTAATCTTCTTGCTGGAAGCCCCTCAGATACGCCACAAGCCCCTTCAGCTCGTCTACCACTATCCGTATCTCCGGCATTGTGTTATCGTGGCTGAGAGTCATCCTGATGGCTCCTACGGCCCTCTCCTCACTCAAGCCGGATGCAATGAGAACAGAGGAGGGTTCTGGGCCAGCACCGGAATGACAGGCAGAGCCGGTGGACACGCAGATACCACGTTCGTCCAGCAGGTGGGCGAGAGTAGTACCTTCCACGCCGTCGAAGCTGACATTCACGTTGCCGGGGAGTCTGGTTGTGTAGTCTCCCTTCTTCCACGGGCCGTTGATGTGTGCGCCTGGGATCTCCCGCTTGATGCTCTTAATCAGCTCGTCTCTCAGGATGGTAACGTAAGGGGCCGTCTTAGCCATATTATCGCAGCTCCACTTTAGAGCTTCCGCCATAGCGCAGATCAGCGGGACAGATTCTGTACCGCCCCTCAGACCACGCTCCTGACCGCCGCCGTGGATGATGGGAGTAACAGGTGCCCATTGTTTTACCAAAAGGAATCCTGCGCCCTTGAGCCCTCCGAACTTGTGTGCGCCGGCGGCAAGGTGTGTGACTCCAAGCTCTTGGAAGTTGATAGGCACATGGCCGACTGCGGCGGTGGCATCGCAGAACCAAAGGTATCGTTCTCTTGCTTCCGGGTCTTTGGAGAACAAAACGGAACGCTCGTAAATTTCACCAGTCTCATTGTTGGCATACATCCTGGCGAACCCGGCTCTCGGTGGTTTGTGATACAGGTTTTCCGTATTCTCCAGAACCTTCCCTGTGGCACGAACTGCGCTGTGTTCGATCTCGTTGAACCCCCACAAAGAACAAGCGCGTGCCAAGGAGTTCATCGCCAGATTACAAGCCTCTGTGGAACCGGAAGTGAAGATGACCTCGCTCGGCAATGCACCCATACATTCGGCAATGGTGCGTCTAGCACCCTCTAAGGCCACTCGTGCTTCTCTGCCAGCTCTGTGGCTGGAACTAGGGTTCCAGGTAGGGGCTTCTATAAACGCTCTCATAGCGCAATCCAGCGGCCTTGTGGTAGCTGCGTTATCTAAGTATATCATATTATATCACACTCCTATCAGCTTGTGCGGTCATTCCAGTCGCTTATCGTTTCGTTCGCCCAATACTCCAGGTCCCCGACTCCTTCAATCTCCGTTACTGGCCCGGAAGTTTTGCAGAAATTGCAAAGGACCCACATATCTCCCGCACTAGACACTTTGATGGTGAGGTCTTTGGTCTTGCAGAATGGGCAGGGTTTTAATTCCATACGGATCATAATTTTCTCTCCTTTTACTCGGTCATTTCCGCGATCATCTTCCGCAGTCTGTCTCGCCCTTTGGTGGTAACGAGCGTCTGCGTTCCACTCCATTTATTGCTTTTGCTATACGCTTCTTTAAGTGCGAACAATCCGTCATTCTTGGCTTCGTATGGGAGCAACTTTCCTGTAGGGGATCTGTACAAAAACTTTTTGTCAATAAGAAACTGGACGAACTTCTTTTGAGAGACACCAAGTTCTTTTGCCGTCTCTCGGATACCGGTGAGTGTGTTTCTGTCAACCAGCTCGTCAAAGTAGTCAGCCTTTGGTTGCATGGCAACATTCTCTTCCATTAGCGCAAAATTGTCAGCTTTCAAGTCGTGGATCGTCCTGTGCGCAATTTCCAGCGCACGAGCCATGACTTTCTCCGGGCTATTCCAATCCTTCTCCAACTGGATAAAATACTGGCGAGCCAACTTCCCCTTCTCGCTTCGTTGGAGCATACACAGTTCTTTTGCCATGTCGATGGTTAAAACTGCGTCTATCTGGGTTTGTGGTCCTCCGGCTGGGTTGTGGACAAAAATGTCCATAACTGCAAAGTCTTGGTTCTCTACGAAACCGTATTCGCACATCCTCGGGAACCACTTGTGAAAAGGAGTTGCTACCCCTAAAAACTCGTGCAATTCTCTTGCAGAAACCACGGGCTTGTCATCCTCGTATGTCACTTTTATTAACTCGCTCATTCTCTACCTCCTTGTAGGTTTTGGCATTAGGCTGCGATCTCTTACGCACCCTCTTGTCTACATCCTACCAAAGGGGCAAAATTAGTTTTTTCCACAAAAAGAACCCACCCCGATTGGGGGTGGGTCTTTGTGTTTTGTTTAGTAAATAGCCTCTACAGTTTTGTTTACAGTGTCCACATGGAAGAACATATATCCGCTTTCGTCGGGTTCGCTGAACTTGATATAGTAAGAGGGTACGTCGGCAGAAACCATGTCCTCGAATCCGTAATCATTTTCGTCCATCGTGGCCTCATCGATATAAAAAGCTCCAGGTCCGACAGGTGCGTTGTACTGTGGATATGTAATGAGGAGCGCATTTCCTTCTGCGTCTCTGAACGTCGCATCAACAGAAACGGATTCTAATGCCTTATCACTATTATTCGTTCCCTTGATTTTTGCGTGCGCAAATCCAGCATCAAAGTACATATCCACTGTTTCAAAAGACATGATGTTGTACTTTTCATAGTCCAAAAAACCCGCACTTCCAGCGGGTGGAGTTATGACCTCTGTTGTGCTGGTCGTTCCGCCGCAAGCTGTCAAGGCTAACATAGCCAGTGCAATCACAAGCATACAAATCTTCTTCATATTACCCCTCCTTGGATTCATCGATCTCCATAATGTCCCCGGGCTGTACGCCAAGAGCTACGCAGATTTTTTCGATAACGTCCGTTGTTACACTCTCTCCTTTGGATAGCTTTGCAAGAGTAACCGTCGAAAACCCGGCAGCTTTTCTAAGGTCTGTTTTTGTCATTCCTCTTCGTGTCAAAAGATCAAAGAGTTTGTAGTATTTCATCGCCAAACGACCACCTCCATTTCCTACCGTAAGGATACCACAAATATCGCCTGCTGTAAACAGCGCGTTTGAACAACTAAATATTTTTCTTGACAGCGGGACAAATCTCTGATAACATAAATTTGAAAGTTCAAATAGCTTATTTGACAAATCAAACACGAAAGGCGTGGCGCTGATGGAAAATCAACAACCTTTGAGATTAGCATTTACCTTTTACATTTCATTCGAGGAAGCTCTATCCTGTCTGGACGACCACGAAGAGCTTGTCATGCGAAGAGCGATCTCCAGGTATGCTCTCTATGGCGAAACCCCCGATTTGACCGGCCCCCTTATGGGAATGTTCCTTTCTTGGAAACCGAATATAGATGCGAGCAACACTCGTCGCGATGCCTCTTCCGAAAATGGAAAGAAAGGTGGCCGTCCCCGCAAGGATAAAAACCTAGAAAAACCTAGTGACAACCTAGAAGAACCTAGCCATAACCTAGAAAAAGGCAATATAAACATAAAAGAAAATACAAATAAGAAGTTAAATGAGAAAGATAATACAAATACAGGGTCGGCTGGCCCGGACAGCCGTAGCCGACCCTGTATAAAAGAGGAAGAAGAATCTAACTCCAACGTAAATATAGATATAGAAGCAGAAGAAGGATGGGAAAAACAAGAACAATCTGAAAGAGAAAAGATGTTCCTATCCAGATTCAAACCTCCAGAAGATTTAAGTGATTATACAGAAGAAGAACTGGAGGAAGAAAGACAGATAAAGCTCCAAGCCTTAAAGAAATTCCAAGAGGAGGTGAATAAGTAATGCTCTACGATATTTGGATCTATGACGACGAACCTCACAAGGCAGAACAAGACCTCATCTTCGTCAACCTCACCAAGCAGGAACTAGACTTCCTAACTGCTATATCTACCAGAAGGGGGTATGTAGTAAAAGTATATGATTCCCCTAACCAACAAGGCTGAATAGGGCTTTCCAGACTGGCTTTGGCTGGTCATGGCCCAGCCAGCCTGTCAAGCCTTTCATCAGTGGGGTACAGGAATTGGAACATAAGTTCTATTTTTGAGACCCCAGTAAACTTAGCACTATAGCTTTTTCAAAGTGCATGGGTTAAAATCTAATCATCAAGATTTGACCCTTCTGCTTCTATAGTGTCTCTCACAACACGCATTTGTCCCGCAACACTACAAACTTTTTTTACGGAGGATAATACCATGAACGAAAAGAACGCAAGAGAACTCATTCAGAACCTTACTTACGAAGAAAAGAAGCAGCTCCTCGAACTGCTGACGTCCTTGAAGAACAAATGACCTTTCCGAACACGAAAGAGAGTGGTCTATATGGCCGCTCTCTTTTTGCGTATTTGCAAAAAGAAAAAAGCGGCCAAACCCCTGCAATGGTCTGGTCGCTCTTGGTAGTCACATCATCTTCTGCAGGCAGAGGACTTCGTGACCGGCCTTTTGTATAAGATAACACTTCCATCAGTATAGCAGAAATTTCCCTCTTTGTGCGGGTAGGTTTGCGGAAAAAAGTGATTTTGCTTCTCTGGTACGATGTGAGTATGGAACCAAGGGGTGCCTCAAAACGGGGCTTCCTTCAAAGAAAGACTATTCAAGGAGGAATATCTATGTCGAAAGACCTGTCCACTTACATCTACAATGACCAGAACATCCGGGTTGTCTCCGTGGAGGGAGAGCCGTGGTTTGTCGGAAAGGATGTGGCGAACATCCTGGGGTATGCGAAGTCGCGCAACGCAATAGCTGTACACGTTGATGAAGATGACGCCCTGAAATGGGGCCTCACCGATAGCATGGGCCGAACTCAAGAAACCATCCTTATCAACGAGTCTGGCCTTTACTCTCTGATCCTGTCCAGTAAGTTCCCCGGAGCTAAGGAGTTCAAGCGTTGGGTGACTCACGAAGTTCTCCCGTCTATTCGTAAGACCGGCTCTTATGCTATGCAACCCCAGAGCTACCCCGAAGCCCTCAGAGCCTTGGCGGACGAAGTGGAAAAGCGGATGGCCGACTGGGCCATCTGGGAAGGCAGATCGAACCGCTCCCGGATGCTGCGGTACAGCTTTCTGTTAAGACTCGATGCAGACAGAACCTTCGTGTCGTAGACATGCTTTGACACGAAATTACAGGCATCCCGGAAGGCGGACATCGAAGCTAACAATACCCTTCGTTGATCGCCAGACGGAAACACCTGTATCTTAGCTGTCAGTATTTGTTCCACTGCGCTCACCTCCTTTCAACAATAATATTATAACGCACTTATTGTTGAAAGCAAAGGAATATTAAAGGAAAGGAGAAAATAGTTGCTCCTCCCCATAACTAAAGTAAGGGGTATCCGCAACTATGAAGTCTTATGAGCTACGCAGACAACGTATTTATCGAAAACTGCCGGCACATCCTCACGCATGGTGTGTGGGATACCGACCAAAAAGTTCGTCCCAAGTGGGAGGATGGCACCCCGGCCCATACCGTCAAGGCGTTTGGCATCGTCAATCGCTATGATCTGCAACGGGAGTTTCCCGTCCAGACCATCCGCCGGATGTATCTGAAAAGTGCCGTGGACGAGCTGCTTTGGATTTGGCAGAAAAAGTCCAACAACATCAAGGACCTGAACAGTCATGTGTGGGATGCCTGGGCTGATGAAAGCGGCTCGATCCTCAAGGCATATGGCTACCAATTAGGTGTCAAGCATCACTATCCAGAGGGGGACATGGATCAGGTTGATCGAGTTCTCTTCGATCTGAAGCACAACCCCGCTTCCCGGCGCATTATGACCAATATGTACAACCATCACGACTTGTCTGAAATGGCTCTGTACCCCTGCGCCTACTCCATGACCTTCAACGTCAGCGGCAACGTCCTTAACGCCATTCTGCACCAGCGGTCTCAGGATATGCTCACCGCCAACGGTTGGAACGTGATGCAGTACGCCGTGCTGGTACACATGATGGCTCAAGTCAGCGGCCTTGTCCCTGGTGAGTTGGTCCACGTTATCGCAGACGCTCACATCTATGACCGGCACGTGCCCATCGTGGAGGAGATCATCAGCCGAAAGCCAAAGGATGCCCCTGAGTTCAAGCTGAACCCTTGGATAAAGGACTTCTATGCGTTCACCACCGAGGATATCCGTCTTGACGGGTACAAGCCTCATGAATTACACGCAAAGATACCTGTGGCCGTCTGAGCGGCCCTGTGACGCGTTTTAACCGCACGGGGGTACATGGTATACCCCCAGCACAAAAGATCAACAGAGAGGAGCCTGTGGGCTCACACGAGCGCAATCATAGCGGCAGATAATAAATTTAACCCCGGAGGCCCATTTGATATAGGCTTCCGGGGTTATTTGTTTCGCTTATTGACCTCTTGCTTCGTGCAGTTTCTTCATGCGCTCACGCAGAGCTGCGCGCTCCTCTTCTGTGTACTCACGCTTCTTTGCGGAATCAGGACGCTTGCCGAATCTGTAAGGGTGCAAAGGACACTTCTCTTCGGCACATTCTTCGATTGCTTGTGCGCTATTCTTCTTGCACTTCCGGCAGTAGGCACGGATGGCTTTCAGGGGTGGCAGAACTTTGTTCATCTTATCTCCTCCTTTCGAGATGGTCTGTGTCAAGCCAAACCACTGAGTACATTGAAACAGAAGGTGTATCAGAATGATTGGTTTGTGTGGTTTAGCGTGGTAGCCCAAGCTGGTTACGATCCAGTCGTCAACCGATTATAAGTCGGCCGCTCTGCCATTGAGCTATTGGGCCAAGTTAGTGCTTGCCCTCCCACGCAGCCATAGGCCACATGGGAGGGCAGAAGAAAAGGATGATGAAAAAGAAAGGGGTGGTCCCCCGTCCTGGCGATGAACCAAGATGCGCCCCATAGAGCCGGGGGATGTGAGGGGTTATGCCCCTCTGATTCTCCGCATTGTTAGAGTCGGTGCGGACGCTCTAACCTTGGTGCCCTAGCCCGAACTCGAATCGGGACGGATTTCTCCGGCGGATTTTGAATCCGCTGTGTCTACCAATTCCACCACAAGGGCAAATGAAGGTTAGGTAGGTTGTGTACACGATCTGGCTCCGTTGCCATGCTATAAGCACCTACCCGCCGGAATCGTACCGGCCCACCTCTGAGTTGTGGCGCATACACTCGTCCGGCTGGGGCCTTATAAGCTCACCCAGCCACAATCGTAGTGGAGAAGGTATGTATCAACTCACAGAGGATCGAACCCCGCTTACCTATAGGTTGCCGATGCCAGGACTCGAACCTGGGACACTACAGCTCTAACCAACTGAGCTACACCGGCTTATGTGGCCTTGTGCGCTGTGTCTGCACAAGGCCATTTAGAGTAGAAAGGAGAAAAATATGTGGGCTTGCGCCCTGGCAGGAGAACTATGGGCTTGAACCATCCGGGGGCCTGATTACCCCTTCTCCCATGTCGCCCCTTGCCTGGACCCTACCACAAATCCAGGAAGGGGAGAGCATGCCGGTCTATCCCGGCCGTCCACTCGGAGCGCGCCCCGAAGGGCTGGCAGCGGCTAACAGGCTTGAACTGCTAATGCGGGAGTCAAAGTCCCGTGTGTTACCTCTTACACCAAGCCGCCGTGTGCCGAGCGAGTAGCCCGGCTCACAATACAATCGTATTGTGCCGGTCTTTCCCGGCTGTCAGTTGCAAAATTTAGACACACATCTTAGTGGCTCAATACTTAAATTCCAAGATGTGTTATTTATTTCCGCTTTCGCGGATTGGTCTGAGTGAGAGGATTTGCACCCCCGGCCTCTTGAACCCAAATCAAGCGTTCTGCTAACTGAACTACACCCAGATTAGAGCCGATGACCGGAATCGAACCGGCGTACCAGGATGTGAAGGTCCCTGTGCTTTTCCAATTAAGCTACATCGACATGGGTGGGCGAGAGGAAACGTGCAGACCTCCCGCCCGATGCTTTAGGAGTTTCCTACCAAATGCCTAGGGCTTTTGCCCTGGTGCCGCGGGACGGAATTGAACCGTCGTCTGAACCGGTGCCAAAGTTCCGTCTGGACCAACCAGACCGCCGTGACAGGTTTGCCAGGGAGATCGGGATACCTCCCTGGCGAAACGTGAAGAGAGAAATACTATGCCGAGTCCGGCATGGAGCTGGTGGAGGGGATTGAACCCCCGGCGCAGGACTTACAAAAACCTCGCTCTGCCACTGAGCTACACCAGTGTGTTGAGTGGGCGAAGTGCAACTCGCCCACCCTGTTGCCCGGAGGCGTTCTCTTGACCTAGGGGTGTTACGCCCTCGTGGAGCTACCTGTCGGCTTCGATCCGACGACCTTTCGCTTACGATGCGAACGCTCTACCAACTGAGCTAAAGTAGCAGGTGTGCCTACGAGAAGAAAGAATGGCTGCAAAGAACTCCCCGTAGGCAGCAGACAAAAGAAAGGATGATGGGATGCTTTGGGCGTGGCAACCCATGGAGCCGATGACGGGAATCGGACCCGCATTTCAAGAATGGGAATCTTGCGTGCTGCCATTGCACTACATCGACAGGTTTGCCCGGAACCGGAAAACTGATTCCGGGGCGGAGATTTTTGCATAAACAGAACAACACAGTGGGTTTTCGCCCTGGAGCGAGTGATGGTAGTCGAAACCACTTCCTCGGTTTGGAGGACCGATGCACTAGCCGTTGTGCTACACCCGCATATTAAGGGGGAGGTGGGTAGGCCGTGGAATGGCGGTGGACGACCTACCCACCAATGGGAGGTGTATCGCTACGGGGGGGCGGTGATCCCGTAGCGTGGTCCGAGTAACAGGATTTGAACATGCGGCATCCTGCTCCCAAAGCAGGCGCGCTACCAACTGCGCTATACCCGGATGTACACGGTGGGTCTAAATCACCATACGTTGCCCCTCGGCTGATTGGCCGGCTTACCGGTCCTTACTCGCCAGTCTCGCACAGTGCCATGAGTTACCTTCCCTCCGAGTTGCTTTGCGATCTGAACATCGTTCAGACCCTCTGCGTACAGTTTTTCGGCCAAGTCCCAATCAACCAGCGTACCGTCTTTCAGGCGACGGCCTTTGTTAGGCGGCAGGCCAAGACATCTTCTCCACCGGTGAACGCTCGAAGTGCTGATACCAAGTTGCTGTGCGATATCTTTGTCATATGCACCTTCTTCGTGGAGCTTGAGGGCCTTTTCAGTGTCCCACTCAAACTCACGGGGCTTGACTGGATCGCTTCTCTCTTGAGGTGACGGCTCTATCTCTAAAGGGTTGCCGCCTTTGTCTCGCTTCAATCTGCATCCGCCGCCTGGATAGGTGGGGGCTTTGAGAAGGGCACGGGTTACACCGAACATATCTGCGAACTTACAGGTTCCGCTTTTCTCTCTGGCGACACATCCTGCGCAACCACGAGTATCCATCTTGTCGTTGTAGTGGGTAAAAAAATCGTTTTTTCGTACATAACCCATTGGACTCGCCGCCTTTCTTAGAGATATCAGGAGATGGAAGAGGGTGGGGTAGCGTCTGGACTATTCGATGCGACAACGCGGGTCACGGCACCAGTATGTCTGCTACCCCTTGCGGAGTTTTTAGGACCAACCCTTCGACCTTGATTTCAGTATATCATAGTCCTAAAATTACTTTTTTCCGCATGGTTTCGGGGGGAAATCGGAACTTTTTGTACCGATTTGTGGCTATGAAGAATTATTTCGGCGCATCAATAAGGGAGGAGTACCAGCGTCCTCCGCGCGTTTATACTATGTACCATGCTGGTTTATACCTGTCCACGCTGGGGTTCTTTAGTTCAGGGCTTCTTGCCCTCTCGCTTATGCAGTATCAGGAAGTGGATTGTTTGTCCCAAGGAAAATTAAAAAAGACCACTACCTTGTGGAAAGTAGTGGTCTCAAAGTATAGTTTTAGCCAAAGTGCAAGCTGCGCAAGTCTTACGCCAACGAGTTAGGGCTGGAGCTGGGGATAGGGTTGGAGCTGGGGCTAGGGTTGGGGTTGGCTAAATTCGTTGACGGGTGATAACGGGTGTTGACGAGCGTTGGCGGATGTTAGCTCATAAGGCCGCTCTCTTCCATCCAGTCCAGAAAAGAAAGAGGCTCTTCGCTCCTTCGCTTACAAGCACTGCGATAACCAGCGTAAGACTTTTGTTTCATGCGTTGTCTTCTCCATCAGCCATTCACCTCCTTTGGCTTTTCGGATTCCTCGAAGGAGGAAAGCATTGCCAGGAGGATATCGCTGAAAACTTCCCGCAGTTCAGGATCTTCGTACACCATACGGAACTTGTTTACCCGACCCATTTCTTCTTCGGTCGCCCCTGCCATTTCCAAGTCTGCGATCCGATCAACGACCATATCCTCAAGGCTGATACAAAGTTCCCGTTCCAGGTGCTTGTAGAGCATACCGTAGACGATACGCTCCTCGATCTCGTACCGCCGGGAGATATGGCCGATAAGGAACCGGGCGTTCTTCCTCCAAACGTAGGTGCTCACGTCGTTGGAAATGGAGATCACACGCTTCTTGGATACCCTGCGCCGAGCTTCCTTGTTGACTGCATCCCCGGAACCGATTTGTCCGGGGGTGCAGTAGTAGCCGTTCTTGCGGATGGAGGGGAGGACTTCAGACGTCACCCACTTGCGGAAGGGTTTCGCTTGGGGCTTGTTGGAGCGGATTACGGTGACGTATAACCCGGACTCGTTGATAAGAATTGTTTCCTGTGCTCGCCCCAGGCCGTCGATGACGTGCATTTTATGCACCTCATCCTCGTCAAGCTTCTGCACAGCCTTTGCCGTTTGTACGATTTCTAACGCATCGCAAATGTCTCTCAGGACAAACCAAGGCTCTCCGTCTTTCATAACGATGCGGACATTATGCCCCGCGAAGTCGAAGTTGAAATGCTCCTTCATTGCGCCACAACCCCCTTCCGGGCTTCCAACAGCTCGTCGCCAGCCAAGTCAACGAACTTAGCCATACTGGTGACGTTGGTTTCGATGTAGTCAAAGATACCCCAGAGGGAATTGCGAGCAGTCTCAGGGGTCAGAGTACCTTCTCCCATAGCGGTATGAAGGGTCACGAGCATATCAGAACCGCAACGCAGTCGGACACAGGTATCTTCCATCTCGGAAACAATGTGGGCCATATTCTGTTTATTCATGGAAAAATCTCCTTTTGTGTAATAATCAAGTTGACTTCCCCAAGAAAATCGCATAGAATAGATTTGCAATTTCCTGCGGGAAGTTTGTGCGATAACCGTTCTGCTTCACATTTGGTCGGGTTTGGGGGCAGGGCGGTTATTTTTATTTCTTTTTCTTGCGCTTCAGCAGCAAATGAATCCCTTGACGAATGGCTTCGCCCTTGGTGATACCGTTTTCTTCGCAGTATGTCTTGAGCTTTGCTTCGGTCTCAGCGTCCATTCGGATGCTGTACTTTATGTCCTTGGGATTCTCTGCTTTAGGCCGTCCCATCTGTGGACTCACATAATCACCTCGCTTAATTGCCACACCCAAATCATATATGATGTGTGGCGAAATGTCAATGCCTAAACGCAATTTTCCTGGAGAAATTTCCTTGTCGAGTATGTAGTGTCGCCCGGGAGATGGTTTTGTCCCACGTCTGGCCCTTTATTTTTCAACTTTGTTTGGATGCACTGTTTCGACCCCTTTTGTTTGTGCAACATTCCATCTTGATTTGTACGGGAAAATGCCGTACAATACAGTCAAGAAAAAACACGACAGGCCATTGAGCCGGAAAGGGAAGAACACTATGAAGAAGTTTTACGTTTACAACGAAGCCGCCGCCGAGCGAGACGCCGTTTATTTCGACTTCGACGGTAAGTTCGAGAACATTCTTGGAGTGGAATATATCCAGGAAACCGGCGGAGACCCTGCCACCGACAACGATCAGGATGTATCTCTGGATGATCTGATAGCCCTAGCAACCTCCGAAATCACCGACTGCGATAAGCAGGACGAGGAACGTATCACCGAATTGTGCGAGGCCTGGGGGCTGATCTGATGGTTAGAATATGCAAGCGATGCGGTGCGATTTTCGACGGGCAAAAGCGTGACATTAACTGTCCCGCTTGCCGCAAAATCAGAGAGCCGAAAGAGAGAACCGCAACGTGTAGAATGTGCGGGGATGACTTTGTAACAACGGCAACCAGAGTTTTCTATTGCCCGGATTGCCGTGATTTGGTAATAAGGAAAAGGGATGTGGAAAGTAAGAGAAGAAAAGCCGCCGGGAAAACAAGAAAGCTCGGCTCGATTGATACCTGCGAAATGTGCGGAATCAGTTACACAGTCGAAAGCGGAATGCAAAAATATTGCCACTCATGCTCAATGAAAAAGAAGGCGGCAGACGCATTGGAAGCCTACCACGAAAAAGGTGGAGCTGAGAAACGAAGGGAACGAGTTGAAAACAGAATCCAGGCAACTATTCCGTGCGTTGTTTGTGGATCTCTGTTTCATCCTTCTGGGCAAAGGCAGGTTTGTTGCTCCGAAAAGTGCTCAGAAATTCACGCTGAGAATTTGAAAGCAAAATGGATCGAAGAACACCCAGAACGCCGTGCCGAGCTTGCTCACGAATGGCACATGAAGAACAGGTTCGGGAAAAAGAGATAAAGAAAACTGTCTTTCAAGTGACGGCACACCCGGGCCGGAAATTCGATAGACCCGGTCACAACCCAGGGCGGAAAGTGAGGACATTATGAACAAGCTGAGAAGAAAGCAGATCGATGAGGCCATTGAGCCAGAAAGGGAAATGACATGACTTACAGAGAAATGATGATCGATAACAACGAAAACCTCAGTTGGTGCCGCCCTTATATCCATGATCGAGTGCAGTTCTCCATCCTGGATGGCAACATTTCCAGCCTGATGATTGACGGCAATGATGTTAATCCCAGCCCCGAGAACATTCGAGCTTCTGCGCAGATCGTAAATCCCGATTACGATCATTATGATGGCTGGACTGACCTGCACATCCTGCTGGATGGCGATGCTCACGAGTGCGCTTGCTGTGATTGCCCCTGGTTCGATGTATGCTCGGCCATGGACGAAGAAGTGGAGGCCTAACCATGAAAACCGAACGTGTTGAAATTCGAGTTACCCCGGAGATCAAGGAGAAACTGCAAGCTCTGGCATCTGCGGAGGGGCAAACGGTAAGTGCCTACCTGACCGATATGATTAAGCGGAAGATGATGAAGAAGAGCGCCCTGGCTGAGTGAACTGGGGCGTTTTTCTCTTTGCCCATTAGAATCGCCTGTGAGCGATTTTGGTATAAGGGGGGCTATAACTTACCCTCGGAAGGGGGTATGTGGCCCTTAGAGCCAATCCTGGGGCCTGAGAAGGTCTATTCTACCTGCGTGGTGAAGATACAACGGCAGGGGAGAGGGCTGATTTCTAGTTTTCCTACCACGAAAGGCTGCGTGTGGTTTTCTGTTTTACCTCCCAGGTTTTGAGATGGTCAGTTTCTATTTTGCCTGCCAGGTTTTTTCATTTTCCTGATGCGTTTTTCTGGTTTCCTGACAGGTTTCCACAGTGGTATTGAAAACTACAAATTCCAATTCCGATTCCGATTCCAACTACAAATCCATTTGCAAATGCAGATCCGTTTCCGAGTACCGATTCGTGTACAGGAAGCGGATTTTTTTCATGTCCAGCAGAGCTGCTGCCCGGGGAGGGTTTGAGGGGGTGGTTTCAACGAAACTACCCGAAGAGTATGGAGTAGTTATGAATAGTTCGTTAGAACTATGAATAACTACGTAATACTCTTTATCTATATCTTATTCTCCTTCTTATCTAGGAGCGTGACGTAAGACTTACTGTAAGACTTATTTTTGCGAAACTCGCCGTCAAAATGACGAACGGCCTTGAAACCGTTGGGGCGCAAGGGATACAGCGACACCATTCAATCGGGATTTTTGAAAAAGGGGTGTAGTTCCACCAAATTTTACCAGGAGTTTTAGTTATTTCGACATGATAGTTTCAGCTCTGAAACTATGTTTTTTTGGGTGAGTTTGGGGCGAGTTTGGGGCGAAAGACAACGTAAGACTTACGCGAAACTACCCTAAAACTCACCTGAAACTACCCTCGAAACTATAGTTTGAGAGCGGAAAAAAGTACCCTTTGGGGTTATGGTATTTTGGAGTCAGAGGTAAAGAAAAACGCCGCTGACCATGACGATCAGCAGCGTATTGCCCCAGTTTTTCGGTTGTCGCGCTAGTGCGATCCCAGGGCTTTTTGTTCGCCCCGTTCTGCGCCTTGGCTCCCTCCCCCAGTTTTTTCGGGCCGGCCTGTTCTATACCCAGGGCATCCGGGGTCGCCCGTTCTGGACCCTGGCCCCCTCCACCCTGATCTGGCACGGTTTACACAGATAGACTGCATCAAAAGTGCATCAAACCGGCTGCGGGGCAGCTCGGACCGTTCCGGCCCTTGATCCGGCTCTGTTTGTATGGTGTCGGGGCCGGGGATGGTTGTCCCGCCCTCCAGGGGGATTTTTATTGGTCCTCTGTTTCGTCGTCCTGGACAGGATCGGCGGGGGCTTTAGGGTCCGGCAACATGCCGGCAGCGTCAAGAGTAGATAATATAAATCTGTTTATTAGTCCGTTTACCGTCTGCCCGTTTTGCTGTGCATAATCAAAAAATGCGCTTGCGATAGGGCGTTGAACTTTACACCCGATTACTTTGTAATTTTCCTTTATGCGCTTGTTTTGTTGATCCTTTTGCTCTTGAGTCCAATCGGCCCTCGTGCGCTTTTTCTTTTCCATTCGCATTACCCCCGTTAATTTTGTTTTATAGGTACTATATATTATCAAAAAAATTGCTTGTTGTCCCGTGTGGTTTAACAAAACAGCAGATTATACAAAAAAAGAGGCTCAACCTTGTGCAAATTTACGACTTGAAAAGAGGTTTAACCTAATGTATGATAATAGCAACAAGAGGTTGAACCTAGTCACAGAAACAAACAACCCCGACGAGAGGAAAACACGACAGGCCACAGGCCGGAAAGGAAGATCATCATGAAGTACGAAGTTATATTTAGCTGCGGCCACACAGAAACCGTGGAGCTGTTCGGCAAGAACGCAGACAGACAGCGCAAGATCTCATGGTTCGAGGAGTCCGGCCTGTGCTCCAAGTGCTACGCGGAGCAGAAGGCCGCCGAGATGGCAGAGGGCTTTAACGCCGTAGAAATGTTCTACGGGGACTACAAGGAGAAGTTCTCCAACTGCAAGACTAAGCCCGGCAGCTACAACCGGGAGACCAAGACCATCGTCGTCTACATCCCCAAGGAAGAGTCCAACGAAGAGAGAGAGGCCGAGATCATCAAGGCAAGCGCCCGCGAGCACATGGACCAGATCAAGTTCCAGCGGGAAGAGCTGGGCCTCTCCGATGAGATTGTTCGCAAGGTTGAGCACAACCTGTTCCGCACCATCGAGAAACTGAAGGCAAAGGACATCGTTCGCAACAAAGCCGTTTTCTCCTATGAAAACATCCTATCCGTGGCAAAACAGGCCGCAAACAAGTAAGGAGAGAATGACAATGATCGAAAAAATTAAGGCAATGACCGAGGAAGAACTCTTGGAGCGGGAGAGAGAGCTTGATGGCATAGAGACCAGCTACCCGGAGTCCATGCTGATCCGACAGGAGTATATGCGCCGGATTGCAGAAGAGGCGAGCAAGAAATTGACGGATGGGAAGTTGTCAAGGGAATAGGGCGAGGCCCCGGCACAAGGCCGGGGCGGGGGTTAAAGTCCTGCGGTTTTACCGCCGGGGAACTTGAAACCGATAGAGATATCGGCCCCTAATGCTTTCGCAATAAGCTCCCACTCTTCCACCGTAAACTTTCCGGTGTTGAGCCGCTTATTTAGCAGTTGCGGGGACCAGCCAAGACGGCGGGCAAGCTCAGAATTTGTGATACCACAATAGGCGGTACCCATTTCGACTATTTGTCTAGCAGTCATAAGATCACCTCTTGATAGAGGATAAACCAAACTGGATACAATGTCAACCAAAAATTTTCGGGTTTAGCCCAAAAAGTTAAAATAAAGGGTTGACAAATTAAACCGAATAGTTTATAGTAATACTTGCAAGGGGCGAAAGCAAACCCCGGAACGGCGGCAACCGAACCGGGGCGGGAAGTCCCACAAGCAACGACACAAAACCGGGACCCGTGAATTATACCACGGCCCCACGACGAAAGGAAGGGGAAAAATTATGAATCCTACTATGATCCGCATTGTCCGGCAGGACGCAGACGGTAGAAAGTCCATTATCTCATTTGACGGTGGCAACCGTTACGCAGGCCACGCCATGTATGGCGCAGTACAGCAGATGCAGGAGGCCGTTGGAAATATCCGCCGGGACGGTGGAAAGATCCTTGCAGCTTATGAGTATGCGGGCGGCATCCGCCACGCAATCAAGCCGGAGACCCGGCAGGAGGCACGGGATCGGGAGAATTGGGGGACCTGTAAGCACATCGCCGAAGAGGCAGAAGCATATGCAAATGGACATATGCACAAATGCCCCGAGTGTGGGGAGCTCATTAACCTGGAGGACCACGACGGCGACCAATACAAATGCCCCGGTTGCGGTGCGATCCACGACGTGGCTGACCTGGAACAGCAAGGTATTTGGGACTATATGGACGACGTACTTGATATTGAGTACAGAGTCGGCGGCCGTATGGAGTTGCGCAGCGTGCAAGTAATGGTTGCGTATGGCGGTCCCAATATCTACATTGACACGGGCGCAAGGGCCGTGCAGCTTTTTTGGTGGGGCGATAGGGCGGATTATCCGTTATCAGAGTCCGTTTGTGGCCTGATCGACGGATGGGCCGAACAATCGATTGGATGCAGATGAGGAGGGCTAAACAATGCGCACTGTTAATGACGTTAAAATGGCGGTATCTCTGGATACTATGCTGGAGGTTGGACGTTTAGCAGTCCAGCAGCGGCAGGAGCGGGACCGCCTGGAGCGGGAACGCATGGAGCGGATCAAGGCAGCGCAGGGACGGCGAGCACGCCGGAACAAGTGGGAGAGTCTTTTTCCGGCGGTGAAGGGGGTTTAATTATGAAG
>NFZD01014540.1_pt1 | contig 70348 bp, 100 predicted proteins | sample 1095381 | NCBI WGS metagenome assembly NFZD01 (sample SAMN03609891, study PRJNA323583) | gut metagenome | isolation source: feces | host: Rattus norvegicus | place: Denmark: Riget | collected 2013 | reverse complement strand
TTTATCCATTTTGTAAATTTATCCTTTACTCTATCTCTATATTGTATAACTGTTTCATTTTCTTTTCTATAAGTTGATTCATATTTTTGCTCAAAATCTACAGGAGTTAAATTAACTTTTTTGGTTATAATTTTTGAACAATCTGATAAATACAATTCTGTAACATCTTCAAACATATATTAGTTTTCTATTACACGTGTTATTTGGTCAAAATTGATATATACATATTGTTTATTTTGTAAGTCATATACTTTTCTTAAATCCACATTAATTTCCTTTTACTTTAAAGAATAATTCACGTATCCATGGCTCAATAGTTATACCATAATTATTTAAATTTTTACAATTTGGACATTCCATTTTACCAGAATTATAATTTAGATTTACAATATCTCCAAAATCAGTTAAAAACTCAATTTTCATAGTGTCAAATCCATATATATCTTTACCTTGTTTAACATCTTTATTTCCACCAATAATAGTATAAAATTTGTGACAATGTTCACAATAATACAAAACATTATATTTAGAAAGTTCAAATATTACAGTTGACATGATTCACAAACTCCATCTATATTTATTTTTTTTAAATATGTATCCATAGCCCAAGTGTATAAATTCATTAAACTTTGTATATCTAAATCTTCTGGTCTTAAAACATAACCACTAGGAACTTTATTATCATTTATGTATAAAACATTATTTTCTACTTTTATTGTTTTAATTTCTGTATTATTATTCATTATTTTTACCTCTATTGTTTGTATTTGATAAGTTTATATTTTGTTTTGTATTATTAATATAATAAATTTTATCATTTTTAATATATATATGTTGATGTAGATTATATAAACATTCTCCTAAGCAAAAACCAAATACTATTGAACCTATAAGTATAAAAAATAAAATAATATCTAAAATAAAAGTTAATATAACATATTTAAATTTATACATTTCATCTCCTCTATTTTTTGTTTTTATTGTACAACATTTTTTATAAAAAGTCAATATATTTTGTCATATAATATATTTATATATCTTGGGGCATAAAAACGTGTTCTACAACTCTATTTTAAATTGAGCAATTTTAGCCCTTATGTACCAAGGGTTTCAAGACCTAAAAATTTTATGATTGATGTTTTTATTGTTTTCTAAGTTGGGTTATAACCTTTTCTTTTAAACTAATTAATTCAGACTGAACTCGTTTATAGAACTTCTACGAAGTTTAGGCACTGGTTATAATTTTTTCTTTTAAAGATATCAATTCAGACTGAACTCGTTTACCAATAATTGTGAAAACTTTTTCACTAGGTGGTTTGTCATGAAGTTTTTTAGCCTTTTTTATACAATATATATGACTTCTTCTACCATATTGTCTATAATTGTCACAAACAAGTAAACCATAATTAGGATAATTTTCATTTAAATATTCTAATGCAAAGTTTTTTAATTCAGGTGTTACACAAAAAGAATAGAAGTTAGGTACAATATATCCTCTTTTAGGTTTTTTTTTATCCAAATTGTTCATTATATCATGTTTATAAGATTTGACTTTACTTTTGCCATTAAATTCTGTTAAAAAGTCTTCTTTAGATATTTTTATTTCAGTTTCTACCAGATTTTCATTATTTAAAGCATTTATATCTGAATGGTTTATACACTCTGAACATACAAAAATGAAATTACGGTCAAATCTGTAGTATCTCATTAATTGTAATTTTATAAAACCAGAATCTAATTTGTCTACTTTAGGAAATTTATTCACGTTTATCCCAACCTTTGTAAAATCCTATTGTGTAACCAATAAGTAATATACCTAATATTTTTAAAATATTTTTCATTATTTTACCTCATCTATTGGTTTAATTAGTTTGTAAATATTTTCTAGTGTAGTTTTTTCACATTGTTCATAGTTTGTAGTTTTAGTACATAAATGTTTGCATATTTCTTGACGATTATTTTGTTCATCCATACTTACACCAAATGATGCACCCATAACAATAGCAAGAAAAGCTATTACTAGTGTATAACCAATTGTAAAACCAAAGTCTTCCACTCATTTCTCCTTTCTGTAATAAATTATATCATCAATTATACCGTAAAATTTCATAGCTGTCAATACATCCTCTATATATAATTTATTCTCTAATTGACTTCTATGTTTATTACAGTATATAATAAATTCAGGTTTAAAATTATTTTTTCTCTTTTAATTTTGCTAAAAGTACAATGTCGTTCCTAAAACAAGTATCAATGAATTGTATAACCTCTGAACTTATTGCACCTGTACCACCTTTATACATCAAAGCACCTTTTAATCTGTGTATAAAATCTTGTGTTTCTTGTAATGTTTGCATTATAAATTCTCCTTGTCTATCACTTTTATAAGTTTAATATTTTTTTGTATATCTTTAGTGATACAATTTTGATAATTTTGAGTTTTTTGATATAATTGTGTACATATTTGTTTATTATAAGATTTATAATTTAAATAATCAATGGTTAAAGCTGTAACTAAAATAATTATTAAAGAAAGCATTAAAAGTGTTAAACAACCTAATTCATCATTCATTTTTTTATCCTTTCAAAACCTAAACTTTCAATAGTATTTTTATATCTATAAAGTCTATTTTCCATACGTTGACCTTGTTTTTTACAATATCTTGTTATTTGGAGAAGTTCATTACAAAAATCTACAATAAGTCTATCTTTTCGATATAACTTCTTTAACCTTATTAGTTTATCTATAATATCATTATGATTTTGGCATAAATATTTGTTCATAATTATCTCCTGTCTTATCAATATTTTCATAATATTTACAATTATGTACATCTTCTGCCCATTTTACATTTTTTAAAAAATTGCACCATAAACAAGTTTCATATAAATTTTCAGGTTTACAATGTTTACAACTAAAACAATTTTTCATTATTTTTCACCTTTTATTTTAAATACAATTGCATTAGCCATATTTAAAGCATCATCTTTATCTTTTGGTGTATAGTTTCCTATTTTACCAGTTTCATTATAAGTTTGCATTAACTCTACAACTATTTCTGAATGTGACATATCTTTTGATAACGGCATTTAATTTTCCTCTTTATATCCTAAATCTTTTAAATTATTTGGTAATATACCAGTTGGTGTATCTTTAAGTATATAAACAATTTTTGCTTTTATAAGTTGTATTTCTTGTTTGTATTTTGTCAATAACATTTCTTTATCTGTATTTGATAAATTATGTGATGGACCAGTTGGTGAACCATCTTCAAAAAAATTCATTATAACATTTTTATTACGGTCTTGAAAACTTATTATAAGTTTTTGCATTCGACAATAGTCTTTATATAAATCTTGTAAAATATTTAGTGTATTTGTTTTATTTTGAAAATCTTTATCTATTTGTTTATTTATATCCATCTTGTTATAGTTTCTCCTATGTATCCTTTTTGCCAAACAACCCAACAAAACGCTAATGAATTATTGTTTTTATCAAAATGTTCAAAATCACCATTTCGTGCAATTTTCTGTCTTTCACTATGGACGTATATGTATTTTGGTAGAAATTTATCAAATAATTTTTTACGTTCTTTACCTTCTAAAAACTGAATTTTTAAAAACAAGCATAAATAACTACCTTCACATAATATATCTAATGCTTTATAGGCAAATTCTTTAGCAAATTTATATGGTGGATTAGTTATAATAGTTCCGTTATAATTTTTGTCTTCACAAGTAAGAAAATCTTTAACTTCACCATATCCTCTATTTATTAAGTCAGTAGAATAGACATTGTAACCATATTCTCTTAAAACTTCGGACATATGCCCCTGTCCACATGCAGGTTCCCAAATATTTAAACTAATTTGTATATTATCTTTTCTAATTCTTTCTATAAAAGCCTTAGTCGTATCAGGGTGTGTAGCATAAAAATCATGTTCTTCACGTTCAGTTTTAGCACTATTTCTTGCACCCATAATTAGGTTTAATTTGCTATTTTTACTCATTTTGGTTTACCTCTATTTTTAAATCTTGTATATATTTGTCGAGTTGTAAATCAATGATTTTGTTTACTTTTTCTATTTTATCACTTGTCACAACTGTATTTACAGCTTTTTTACCATAATATGTACCACCCATTAATAATAATGTATGTTTAGCTGGAATTAAAGATAAAAATACTAATATTGATGTACACCAAATAGTATATTTTTTAATTTTATTAAAATTACACAATTCGTCTGCGTAATATTCAGATTTATCAGGATTAAACATACTTGTATTACTACAAAATATAACTATAAGACCAATAAATAATATTATTAATATTAAAAATAATAAAACTTCTATGCATTCAATTAAATCAAATATTTGTAATAAATATATAAATAAATATTCCATGTTTATATCTCCATTTCTACTACACTTATATTAAAACATATTTATATTTCTTTGTCAAGTAGCTCTTTTAATTCATAAGTTACAACTTCTGCGGTATATTGTGGTAAATTATCACCATATGGTGTTATAAAATTTTGTTTTATATAAATTATTAATTCTTTCATTTGTTTATTTCCTTTATTTTCACAAATTCTCTAATTTAAACCTATTTTGTATGTTGATTTTGTATATCCTTTTCTTCTTGTAAACTTTTTAATACAACTTTACCTATACTTCTTGATACAAATTTTTCTATAACCTGTTCTACTTTACTATCAATTTTTTGACCAAGTTCTATATCTTTAAATATAGCAGAACTTACTATTCCCTTTGTAACATCATCTTTAATAGCATAAATAAGTTGATTGTATGCATAATTTGTAGAGTAACTAGAACTAGTCATTTTATTTACCAATTCTTGAATAAATTCTTCACGAAAAATATCATTATCTAACAGTATTTGTAATTGTTCATTTGTAAATTGTACGTTCATTCTAATATCTCCTTAACTTTGCTTTTATCTAATTCCCCTGAGTCCATTAGCTCGATTGTGAGTTGTGCGAGGGCTTGGGTGAAGTCTGTATCGAATACATTAAACTGCCGTATTCCATTTCTTTGATTTATCAATGATAAGATATAAAATCTCTCAACATCATCCGTTTCTATTTCAAGAGTATAACAATTTTTACAGATATTTTTACCTATCAGCTTAATAATCTCCAGTTGCTTTTCTGCCGTGAAAGAGGGGTAAATCTCTTTATCTATAGACAAACATCCATTACAACATAAGCCCAATGTATCATCTGGGGCATTTCTATCGCAATTGGAACAAATACTATCCCCTAAAATGCCTGCCGTTTTCATCATTTCTTCTATATAATCTGTCATTTACTATTTACCTCATTAATTATATCTAAAATTGCATTTGCAGAAATATTAGTTGCAATACTGTGGTGTATCTTAGTTGCGTTTTTAACAATTTCCTCAATCTTTTCTAACGCTTGTTCGTAGCGGTGGAGTTGTTCATCTATTTCGCTCATTTTTACCTCGCTTATTTCCCCTGTTTCCACAAATCTTTGTAATATTGGCAACAATTCTTTGACTTGTTTTACAGTTAAGTGCATTCTTTGATTTGTATAATGTATTTCATTTTGTGGTCTATGTTTTAGCTTTGTTTCAACTTCTTCTTTTGAAATTTCAAACCACAATTCATCCGTTTCTCTTGGGCAGGGGTAAAACTCCATTATTTTTGCGTCGTCTATTCCTAACCAAATTTTATCTTCTAAAGCACTTGAACTTTTTTGTAAAGAACATTTTTGACCATTGTCATCAACAAATTCATAATATGCAAAACCTCTTGCAGTTGTTTTAACTTTCATCATTTCACCTCGTCTATAATTTTTAGTATTCTTATTGCAAGTTTTTGTATATCTTTATTTTCGACTCCATTACAAAATGAAGATTTATTAGAGTTTTTAATACATAATTTTTCAATCTGTTTTAGTTTTTGCTCGGCTTGTTTTAGTTCTCTTTCGTAAACCTGAACATTAGGACAAGTTTCTGTACAATCTTCTTCGTTATAATTCTTGCGTAATACCATTATTTCTTTTTTATATTTCTCATTCTCTGCTTTGAGCTGGTCTACTTGGTTTCTATAATATTCTTCATTCTTAACATATTGTCTAGCGGTTTCTTTCCAATTTTCGCATTCCTGTGTTTTATGCTCCAAATCTATTTCTAATGCACATATTGCATCTGCATAACCTAATGATGTTAATTGCAACTTATATTCCTCACATTCCTGCGTTTTGCGGGAGAGTTGTTCTTTGTACGTTGGTTTATCTTCTATTAAGAATTGCCCAACGTTACCAAAAATCTTATATTTTGTATCTTCTATTTTATATACTTCACAAGTAGATATATCGTTACAAGTAGCAACAAGATTACCAGAAGTGCCATATACTTTTCTATCATCATAATCAGTATAATCATAAATCCATTCATCTATTAGTAAAGTTTGTTCAGGAGTTTCTTTTAGGTATTCTTCATCAGTATTATTTAATACTTCAAATATATGATAACGTTCATTGTCATTAATAGCACAATAAAATCCTGTTTCTGTTAATTCTTTTAAAAGTACTGGTTTATTTTTCTCCATTATTTACCTCTAAATTATCTACTACATGATTATTAAATCATATTTATACTAATATGTCAACCCCTAAGATAAAAGTATAAAAGATTTTAAACATGAATATACAAAAAATTTCAAATTTCATAAATTCCTCACCTAAAACACAAAAAATTTTAAGAAAAATAAGTGATTCTCCAGCAGTTTGGAGTACAATTGGTGCATTTGCTGTTGCTACAACATTTAGACCTACAACTACAATAGCTATATCACATGATAAAAAAGATGGTTTGTATGGTGCATGTTCAAGTGTAGCATCAGCCTTAGTAGAACTCATAGGTGGTATAACAATTTTAAAACCAATGCAAAAAGCAATTTCAAAGTCCTCTCAACAATTATATAATGTCGAAGGGTCTATTTTTTACCATAATCCTGAAATACTTAGAAGATACAAAAGTATAAGCAATCGTGCATACAAAATGCCAACACTTATTGTAACATCTTTGCTAAGATTTAGTTTAGTTCATCCAATGAGTGTATTATTTAATAAACTTGGAATAGTTAAAAATAGTCAAAGAAAGGTTGATGTACATGCTTAAAATAAATCCATTTACTTCAATTGCAAAATCTAAATTTGGACAAAGAATTTATAAAAACATGTTAGACCCTTCTAAAGATAAATTTTGGAATAATACAATGCCAAGTATAGAAACAACGGTTGCTAGTTTATGTTACATTGGTGCAACTGCTGTACAAAAAAATATAGACGACAAGTCTAAAAAAGCCATGCAATGGCAAAATATACTTAGCTGGGTATTTTCTGTTGCTGTAGCTTCAAAATTAAATAAATCTGTTACAAAATTTGGTGAAAAAATCATAAAAGGTTTAAAACCAGAGATTATAAGTGATTTTCATAAAGTACAAAATGGTATACAAGTTGGTTTACCAATTATGGTTGTAACTCTTATAAACCGCTTTATTTTACCTACTGTTTTTGTACCAATATCAAGTGTAATACGTGATAAATTAGATGTTAAGGCTTAAAATTTTTAATTGGCTCTTCAAATGCACGTTTTGTACTCCAACCTGCTAAAAGTCTTTCTAATGTTGTTTTATATTTTAACCCAAGAATTTCACACCAATCTACTAAACAATGTACTTCTCCATTATATTCTAAAAATTTATTATTTCTTTTATTTCTATTTTGTTCTTTTGATGTAGCCCATCTACAATTTGAAGGTTCATAATTGCCATTTACATCAATCCTATCTATAGATAGTTTATTAGTATATCCATTATTTATGCTCCATTGATAAAAACTTCTAAAATCGCTTAACCATTCTTCACACATTTTAATTCCACGTTTACCATAATATTGATATGATTCTCTATTAGGGTTATAGCATCTTCTTTTTATATCTTGCCAAATTTTATATAATCTATTATTTGATTTATTATGTATAGTTTTTATTTTTTTAAGATTTTTGATTCTTATACAACCACAATTAGTAGATATACCTCGTATTAAATTATTACCTTTTACAGTTTTTATAGTGCCACAACTACATTTACATAGCCATTGCGTACCACCATATTTGTCATTTTCAACTCTCTTAATAACCGTCCATTCTCCAAATGTTTTATTAGTTATATCTTTAAAATGTGTCAAATTTATATCACCTATAATCTAATTTTTATATATCTTTGAGTTAAATCATCAAATTTATCAATGTATTTATTAATATTTTTAACTTTTTTTGTCTTTTAAAATTTGTATAATTGTATCTGTTAAATCTCTATTTTCTTCTTTTAAATTTTTTATAGTTTCTGAATAATTGTTGAGTTCCATTTCTGATTCGTTTAAAATTCTTTGTAAATCTTTGATTTCACTAGATAGTTCAGTCAACTCTTGAGCTTGATATGATGAAGGTCGTGTAAAATAACAATCATCTGTACATATACACTCAAATGCACAATGTTCTTGTTCAATGGCTTGTTCATAATATTTGCAATGTTTAAATTCCATCATAACATGCATCCTCATAACCTTTATTATATTCTTGACCTAGTAAAACTTGTAAAGTCGGTTTTCTACCACAAGATTTATCCTCGTCACAAAATCCATCTTGTATACATTTTGGCTGTAAATAATCATCTAACCAAGGCTCTTTTTCAACTACTAAATCACGTATTTGTTTAGCCATTTGCCTAATTTCTAACTGACTTCTAGTACATAATCTAAGTGAACAAATATGTATTAATTCCCTAAGATTTAATGTCAGCGTTAAATTTGTTGTACACGCATTAGGTAACACTGCTCTGCAATCTTCTGCAGGTAATCCTATTTTTGATAGTTCATTATAAGATTGAGAAATTTTATTCATAGTATTTTCAAAAATTTCTAATGCTTGTGAATTATTTTTTATTTTATCAGGAGTTACATATTCAAATTTACCTTCTTTAAATTCACAATAACGTTGAGATTGTTGTGAAAAAGAACAAAATCTATGTCTTACTAATTGATGACTACAACTACGAGATATTCCTTCGATTGCAAAAGTAAAATATATATGTTCAGATGTACTTAAATGCCCACTTTTAAATACCTTATTTATTAATTTTTTTTTCTTTTCGTTTGATATATCATTCACGTTTTCCCACATATCTATAGGACTACCTGTGTTATAGCAAGTTCTTGCACTTGTATATACCACATCTAACATATTTGGAGTATAAGAAATTAATTTAATCTTCATTATTTACCTCTACTTTTGTTTCATTTGGAAAACCTTCTACGTCTAAAAGTGTATTTAAAGGACCTACTTCAATTTCAGTATTTTTAATTTTATCTTTTATGTATTCTCTTGCTAAACATAAAGCAGTTAATCTTGTTTCTGCTTGTAAACTTTTATAAGGATTTTCAGTTAATATATCATTTAACAAAATTTCAATTTTTATATCAATTTGTTTTAAAGCTGTATTATAATCCATTTTATATTCTCCTTAGTCAAAATCTGAACTCATTATATATCTTATATGTTGAGCTTCGCCTTTCATTTTAATTAATTGTTTTAAATGACATGCTGTACTATGTTCGAGTACAGTTGAAATTATAGCACCACAATCTGTTTCTTCTACTCTAAAATATTTACATAATTCTTTATTTGCAATAAATGTGTTTTTTAAAGCATAAACAAACTGTAATAAACTATTTTTATATTTAGGTTCTTCAAAAATTTCACAGTATATTGTGTTAAAAACTAAATTGCAAAACACAGTTTCTTTTAAAACTTGTACCATATCATGTTGAAACCAAATATATTTACCACAAATATCAATTTTATTTTTTTGGATAGAGTTAAAAAAAGCTGGTAAATTTACACATTGTGTAGAAAATAAAACTTTTACTTTGTCACTTAATGCTTCTCCAGTTAAATTTTCAAATTCTTCGATATTATTTATAACATTTTGTGGCAATTCGTTTAAAACTTTTGAATATACTTTTTCTTCTTTTATTTTTTCTAAATCTATTGGTTCATCTGATTTTTTTTTATTAGGTTCATCAGTTTGTAGTACACCATAATAGTTACACATTAAATATTCAAAAGCTAGTCTATAACCTACAAATTCTTCATTACTTAAATTTGCTTCTTTTGTTAGTACATCATAAGCTATTTCTAACTCTGTTTGACTTGCTCTGTTATCTAATTTAAATAATTTAAAATATTGGTCTATAACTTCTTTTCTACCCATTTACACCTCTATGACTACACTCTTCTCAATAATGTACCAAAGAAAATTGAAAATTTTTAAAATTAATTTATCTATAAAAGTTTGTGGCTTAAAATAAGATATTTGTTTACTAACCATCATTAATGTTAATAAGAATTTTTTTATAGTCATTAGCTCCACCACTTTCTGCAATTTTCTTTTAAATAATCAAAAATTTTATTAAATTGTTCTAATTCATATATTCTATCTTTTAAACAATATTCACGTATTAACTCTTTTTTTATATCTTCATTTTGTTCAGTTTTAATTTTATACAAAAGTTCTTGATTATTTGTTTCAAATATATCTAAAGCATTTTCATAGTTATCAATATTAGAAAGCAAAACATTAATTTCTTGTTCAACTTCATTTATATCAGCAATTATATTTTCTTTTACGAGACCATCTCGTGTACTTTTGAGTTTATATTTTAAAAATTGTAAGAAAAAATATTCAAAATCCCAATATCTATCATGCCATATAACTGGAAAGTAATAAAATAAATTTTTTACACCAAAACATATATTTCTAAAAAATATACGAATAGAGCTATATATATGCTCTAAGGTAATAATAAATTCTTCTTGCCAAGTAAACTCTTTGTCAAAGGTTTTATCAAAAATTACTTCTGGTGGGTCTACATCTAATAATGTTAATCTTTTACAATCTTGTTTCATTGTTTTCTCCTAACATTTATACATTATCATATTAAAGAGAAAATGTCAAGTTGTTAGTCAACAGTGTATGAACCATTTTTATAAAACATAAATTGTTTACGATTTACACTTGCACCACCAGCTTTATAAGAAGCATGCACCCAATATGCACTATTTGAAGACTCGCAAATAAGTTGGTCAACGCTGATTTTGCCTTGTTTAACCTTATTTTTAATAAAGTGATATACTTCTGTATAAGGAAGTTTAAACTTAGAACCATCTGTAAATTTCAAATATACATCAAAATCTATTGCTTCACCTGTTTTATGTTGCGAAGTATTAGAACCACCAATCTTCTTATTCAATTGCTCACATCTATACCCTGATGTAATTTTAATAATTACTTGTGCAACTTTCTTATTACAGTATGTTATATAATTTTCATTAAACAATTTACGCAAAGGTTCTAAAAAATATTCACAAGTGTGTTTTAAAGTTTTTAAGTGTACTTCTGTTGGTATATTTTTGATTTTTAATTTATTAGCGGTTTCGCTATATGTTAATTCTTCAAGTGTAAAATGTGGTGTTAAATTCATTATATTCTCCTAAAATATTTTTTTATTTCTGGTTAAACCATTTGGTAAATTTTCTCTGTGTCTTACATCTTTAAATTGATTACGTGAATTGAGATAATCTTTAAGTGGAGTTAAAACTTTAAATTTTATTTCTTCATGTTCAGGTATGATTTGATATTCATCTTTATAACGCACGTACATGTTCATTGGTTTTTTCTTAAACTTTACAAACTCAAATACATCATTAATTTTAAACTCAATTACATTATCTAAAAAGTATTGTACTGTCTGTTTAAATGCCTTTATAATAAGTGGAACTTCGTATTTATATATATTCTTGTTTTCGTAGAGTATATCTTTTATATAATCTTCGTATAAGGTGTTATTCTTGCCACCATTCGTCTTCTTTGCCATAAAATTTTTTATAATAATCCTTTATAGTTTTAAATTGTACCTTTTTGTGTTCTAAAAATTTTTGATATTCTTCATTTTGTTCATTTAATTTATTTTTCATTTTCAAAATCATGCTTTTTATTGCACGTATACTTATTTTTTTTACATCTTCAATAGTGTAATTTTTATGTTTTTTCACATTGTGTCTGTAATCTGTTTTCTTTTGTAAAAATAAAATTGTACGTGAAAACCATACGTCATATCCAAAATCTAAACAATATATAACTGATTCTATAACAGTATTGATAAAAAAGATAGCCATATTATCATCAATTGGTTTAATATGATGTCTAATTTTGTTTTTGTATAAAAGCTCGTTATAAATTTCTTTAAATTTTTCTATAAAATTTTGACTTGGCAATATTTTTAAACCTTGTCTATAAAGAAACATACGTGCATAATGTGGTATAGTTCTAGTTTTTGTCATAAATAAATCTCGCTTTATAACTATGTTAGTATAAAGTGAGTAAGTATAAAATTCTATTGGTGTAATGGGTGGTAAAAGTTAGTAAGTATTTACTACTTCTCCTTTTACATAAATATTTCCGTTATATTTTGAACTTTTAGATAAATTTATATTAGCATATTCTGGTTCTAAATTTTCTAATTTCCAACATTCTTTTATTTCATCTTCGTTAAGTTCGCCATTTTCGTTTACAAATTTAAAACTAGCACAAGGTTTTTTATGTTCTATATGCCAAAGTGTACCCATATTTTCCCAACTTAGTGGTTCTCTATCTGGTTTACTTTTAATTTCGAACAAAGATTCTAAATGATTGTACAAATCCTGTGATGTATACCCAAGAAGTTCAAAAGTATGGAAATTCTTTTTTTATCCATATCTTTTTAAACAATCACGTATACGTTCTCTAATTCTTTTCTTTATTACAAAATCTGGGTCTGTAGTTTGACGTATAGCTCTATTTTTTTTATTGCGTTTTAATATACGTTCTTTATTTTTAAAATAATATTCACTATGAATTTGTTTGTAATGTTCTTTATTTTCTTGATAATGTTTTTTATTGTTCAATACATTTTTGTTCTTTTGATATATTGTTTTGCATTCTTCACTACAAAATACATTATTAAAATGATTTGGTATAAAAATATTTCCACAATTTCTACATTTTTTTTCTGTTATACCCTTTTTTAGTCTAGTGTCGTTATATTTTTTATTATTTTGTTTTTTAATTTGTTTCTACATTCTTTACTACATGTTTTTTGAACAGGTGCATTTGCTATAAATTCCTTGCCACAAATCACACATACTCTTGGTATAGTATAGTTATTGAGCCTTTTAAGATTTTGTCGTCTACTTCTTGCTTTATCTTTACATTTTTTAGAGCAGTAAATTTGATTGTGTACATTTGGTATAAATTCTCTATTGCATTCAGTACATATTTTAATTTCTTGTTTCATAAAATATTATCTCCTGTTTATAATATCCTGATTATATATAAAGTGGACAGTCTATTCAGGAATATAGATATTCGGGAGCTACCCTAGTCCACAAATCTATTGTAGTATAAGTTTAACTTTTTGTCAAGTGTGCTAATTATAGAAATAGAAAGCGAGTAAACATGGCTAAAATAAAATCTAAATACGAATTAGCAGTAGAGTTTGCAAAACAAAGAGATTTATGGCGGAAAGACCCCGAATATTTTTTTACTGAAATTTTAGGCATAAAACTTCCAATACATCAAAAAAGAATGTTACTAGATTGCTTAAAATATAATCGTGTTGCAATTTGCACGGGAAATTCTATAGGTAAATCATTTATTATCGGTGCTTTAGCATTTTACTATTTTGTTTGCAATGTATCTGACGAACCAGATGAAAGTACCGTTGTGATAATTACATCCATTATTTTTTCACAGGTAAAACGTTCTATTTTTGCCAACATAAAACATTTCGCTAAACGTGCAGATAAATATGTAAAAGATAAGTTTGGTGAAGAGTTTTCTTTTTTACCAAAAGATTTTTCTGATTCACCAAATACTTGCGAGTTTTGGTACAATGAACTCTCTTATATAATGGGGATATCAACAGATAATTCAAATGCTATAAGTGGAATTCATAGTCGTAAGCTATTAATTTTGTTCGACGAGGTTCAAGGCTTGTCAGAACAAGTGTTTTCAGGTTTTAGAGGTGTATTACAATCAGGTGTAGCTCGTCAGATTTTACTTGGAAACCCTACATTACCAAATGGTCCAACTGGTGAATTTTTTAATGCAATGCAATCTGAAAGTAATTATCATAGAATTACAATTTCTGCATTTGACACTCCAAATTTCATAGAAACTGGCATAAAACTAGAAAATTTTTTATTACCCGATTCTGACCCAAATAATTGGAGATATAAATTAGATAAATATTGTGGCACGAATTACAAACAAGCTTTACAAAATGATGAAGTTGGTCTATGGGAAGAAAATGTAATTTTGAATTTACCATATCCAAATTTGGTAAATCCAATTTCGGCTTTCGGTGTTTTAAAAGATTGTGGTATGAATCCAGACCAGTTCGACTTTAAAACTAGAATATTGGCACAATTTCCTAATGGTGAAGGAAATTGTGTTATAAACCAACAATGGTTAGAAGACAGTATGAATAACTACAGTATACCAGAAAAACACCAATCAGGTGTAAGAGGTATGGGAGTCGATATTTCTGGTGGTTTAGGTCGAGATTTTTCAACTATTGCTATACGTGATGGTAATAAAATTATATTCTTAGAAGAATACCAGTTGAACGCTCCAGAATTAGAAGAGAAAATTATAGAATTATATCAAGAATATGGCTGTTTTTACTGTAATGTTGAACGTGATGGTATAGGAAAGCCTATATACGACCACATAGACGAACGTGGTGTAATAAATATTATACCTATAAATTCAGGTGGTGGAGCTGGTGTTGAAGAACCTATATCTTGGGATGAAGAAACTAAAACTAAAGAGTTAAAAGAATTATACTATAGAAAAAGGGATGAACTTTGGTTTAATTTAAGAAATTTATTGAACCCATATGCAGAAGATTATCCTATTTTACTTCCTAGAAATTATAAGCTTAAAAAACATTTAATGTGTGCTACATGGAAAAAGGGTAATACTGGTAAAATACAAGTTTCACCAAAAGATGAAATGCGTAAAAAAATAAAAGAGTCACCCGATTTAGCTGATGCTGTTATATTTGCTTTTGCTGATACTGGTGAAGCTAATAATTACGCTATGTATGATTGTGATTTTATGACTTTTAAAAATACAATTTGGAATTAGTTATTTGTTTTATTTTAACTATTACTAAGATAGGCTTGTATAAAAAATATAATATTTAGAGGTTTCTAAGTGGCACGTGGTCGTAAGAATATAGCAGAAACAGAAATTGGTAATACTGGCATTGGTTTAAAAAGTGTTTCTGGTAAAATAAATGAAGACATTTCTAAACTTTGGAAGGGTAAAAATAAAAAAGAGTTTTTAAGAGAAATGGTTTTAAATGACCCTTATTGCTCAGCTTGGATTAATGCAAAAAATGCAATTGCACTTAAACCAGACTGGGATGTAAAACCTAAAAAGCCAGAAGATGAAAAATCTAAAGAATATGCTGACCTTATAAAAGGTATGCTATTTGAAGATATGGCTATATCATTTAACTCTTTTATTTTAAATAGTGCTACAATGTCAGAATATGGATTTTCTGTTGCAGAAATTGTTTTGAAAAAAAGACAAGGTAAAACTGATAATCCTATGACATCTTCTTTATATAATGATGGTTTATTTGGTGTCGCTAAACTTTCACCACGTTGGCAAAACTCCATTGTAAAATGGGATATAGACAATAATGGTAATATTGATAATATATACCAAAAGGGTGATAGTTTTGGTACAGATGTAAAAATACCGTACAAAAAAATATTACATTTTGTAATGAATGGTTATAATGGTAATCCAGAAGGTGAAAGTGTTTTAAGAGGTGCATTCTCATCATATTATAACAAAAAAAATATAGAAAGAATACAAAGAGAAACATTTGAAAGAGGTTTTACTGGCTTTTTAGATGTACAAGTTCCACCACGTTATTTATCTAAAAAATATAATACACCAGAAGGTGTAGATATGATTAGAAAAATTGATGCATTTTTAAGAAACGTAAAACAAGGTAAAGAAGCTGGTATTATCAGACCATTTTCAAAAGATTTTAATATTGAGCTTATACAAGGTAAAGCTGGCACGGGTTTAGACCCAGATAAAATGATAGAGCGTTATAATACAGAAATTGTAATGTGTTTATTAAGTGATTCATTTATGGGTAAAAACAAAGTTTATCAAGGTTCATCTGGAGAGCAAACTAAAACAAAAATATATAAATCATTTATTGGTATAATTTTGGATGAAATAAAAGAGCAAGTTAACAAAAAACTTATACCTATGATTTTTGAAGTTAATAATTTAGATATGGAACAAATGCCTTATTTAGAATATGGTAACTTAGATGATTTAGATTTACAAGCTGTTTCATGGTTTATTCAATCTGTAGCTAAAAACTGTGGACCATTATTAACACCAACTTATGAACTTAATAATTATTTATTAGATAAATTAGTTGGTAAAAATGCTCCTAAACCAACACAAGAACAATGGGAAAATGCACAAGAAAGATTTGAAATTCAAACTATTAACAATATTAACTACGAAGCATTACAAAATCCTGAATATTTAGATGCAGATGGAAACCCTGATAATAATAAAGAAGATATAGATGTATCAGAAGTAGAAGATTTAGATGAAGAAAACAGTACAGCACAAAATTCAAATAATGCTACTAAAAAACCACGTGGTAATTTTGGTGGTGCTATGAAGGGTGGTACATAATGGCTGATAATTTTATAAAAGGTATTGTTTATGAAACCAATTATTGGATAGAAGAATCTACAGGTAAAGCATTTACTAAATGTTTAAAATGTGGCGCTTTAGAGTATTTAGATGAAAACAATGTAGTTTGTTCTAAATGTGGTGAAGAATTTGGTGATTATCATAATGAGTTTATTGATGCTGATACAGTAGAAAAATTGGCATGGTCATACTTAGGTAATATATCTTTAAAAGTAGATAAATCGTTAGAACTCGCTAAAAGTACACTTGATATTGTAAAAGGAGAGAGTGTAGATTTAGTTGATATAATGGCTAAAATAAATGTCTTATCTAAACATCATTTAGGTTTTTCACATTGTGAATTTTTGCCAGAATTTGGATATCCTGTTGAATCAGAAGTAGTACGTAACACTATTGAATTTAATGGTGTTGAATATCCTGATAATATATGGAAATGTGGATTTATAGTCAATGATGAACTATTTAAACTTGTACAAGATGGTGAAATAAATAGTTTTAGTTTTGGTGGATTTGCCAATAGTGAACTTTTATTTGAAATTGATAATAACTAAGAAAGAAATATAAGGATTTTGCAATGAGTAAACAATTTAAAAAAATATCAATGGTATCTTCAAATGAAGTAAGTTTATGTAGTAAATATAATTCAGGTGCAAATAAACAGACAGAATTTGAAATTATAAAAAATAAAGAAGAAGTTAAACAAAAAGATGTAAAACCAGTATTAGAAAAGATGGTTAAATTTATTGATTTAATGGATGAAAAAGAGGATACGCAATCTAATGAAGTAACATCTTTTAAAGACTTTTTAAATTACTGGGTAGAATATGATATAAATAATGCCTTATACAATCTATTAAGTGAAGGTATACAAAATGCTATTTATGACCTTAAATATAATGAAAAATTAACTAAAGAAGAAAAAGCAGTTAAGTTTACAGAATTATTTAATGCTTTTATAGAAGAATATAAAAAAATGCCTATTACTAAAACACAAGAAGGTAAATATGAAGTTTCATTAGTATCAAAATCTCTTATTCAAGATAAAGATACAAATCCCCAAAGTGAAACACAAAATACAACAAAGGAGAAAACAAGCGAAATGAAAACAGAAGAACAAAAAACAGTTATTCAAAAGGCAATTGAACTTTTAACATCTGCATTTAGCTTGGAAAAAACTGAAACTCCTGCTGAATCAACCGAAGAAGTTAAACCAGAAGGTGAAGAAGTACAAACACCAGAAGTTAACGAAGAAGTTGCAAAAGAAGCTGATAAACCTGTTGAAGAAAAACCAGCAGAAGTTGAAGCTCCTATTGTTGAAAATGCAGAAGAAACAGTTGTCCAAGAAGATACTAAGCCAGAAGGTGAAGAAAAAGTTGAAAAATCTAGTACATCAACTTCTGAACTAGAAACTGTTTTAAAACAAAAATTAGACCTTGAAAAAGAATTAGATGAAATCAAAAAGGCACAAGCTGAAAAAGAAGAAGAAATTACAAAAATGTCTTTTGTACAAAAGGCTAAAGACGAGTATTCTATGCTTGTTGGTACACCAGAAGCAATTGGTGAAAAACTTTATACAATTTCTAAATCAAATTTAGATGAGGTTTCAAAAACATTTATTATGGAACAATTAAAAAAGGTTGCTAAAACCAATGAAGAACTTACAGAAGAAAAAGGTTCAATGACTAAGAGTGCAGACGACATGTCAGACGAAGATAAAGTATATGCTAAAGCAGAAGAAATTGCAAAAGCTAAAAATATTTCTATTAACAAAGCTCTTAGACAAGTTAAATAATTAAAAGGAGAATATATAAAATGGGAAGAACAAATGAATTTACACTTGTAGCTGATGCTGATTTTTCTGAAAAATTAGGATGTGCTGTAGTTGTTAAAGCTGAAATGGTTGATAAAACACCTGTAGGTACAATTGCTACTGCTGGTCAAGATATTGATGGTATTATCACAGATATTACTGGTCCTGCAAAAGCTGGTTCACCTGTTGCTGTTGCAAGACTTGGCGATATTGCATTTGCTAGAGTTGGAACAGGTGGTGTAACTGTTGGTGATAAACTAGTAGTTGCAGAAGGCGGTGTTTTAGTTACTGCTGGTGAAGGTGTTGCTGTTGCAAAAGCTTTAGCTACAGGCAAAGAGGGTGAAAGAATCCCTGTACTTATCAAGTAATAACAATATATAAAGAATAATTTAAGGAGAAATTATAAATGGCTACTAATGAAAAAGTTACATTTAATAGACTGATTACTGATAAAGCAGAAGGTCTAATGGAAGATACACGTGACTTTGTTGCTATGAGAGCTTTTGGTGTAGCAACAGTTACAAAAAGAATGGGTGAATATCCAATTTTCAAAATTGAAGATTTGTATAGAAACTCTTTAAGAAAACGTGCTGTTGGTTCACAATACGCTGAAACTGGTACAGACCTCGAAATGAGAGGTTTCGTATGTGCTGATTATGGTGTAGAAGAACCTATCGCATTTGAAACTATGGAAGAAATGGGTGAAGGTTATAAACAAGATATTGCAGATAAACTTATGATTGATGCTTATAGAAATTATGAATCAGTTGTATGTGGTTTTGCTTTTGATGAAAATAACTGGGCAAATGTTTTAACTGGTGCTGATGCAACTAATTTGGCTGATAAACAATTTGCTAAATTCTCAAATGGTGCAAACAATATTTCTGAACTATTTAGAGAATTGAAAGCTATGGTTAAAGTACAATGTGGTAGAAAGCCTAATACAGCATTAATAACTTCTGACGTTATGGATGTACTTTTAGAAAATCCGTTTATCAGAGATTTAATTGCAACAACTCGTGACCAATTGATTGATGAAGCATTTTTGGCTCGTGTATTAGACCTTGACAATATCTATGTTACAGAAGCAATTGTAAATGATGCTAACTTAGATGGTAAAGATATGAAATATATGCACGAAAAAACTTGTTTATTGTACTGGGATGGTCAAGCTGGTAGAAACTCTTTAACAGCTCCATGTGCTATGAAAGTTGTAAGATTAAACTATGGTGATACAAATTCTGCTTCTGGTATCGGTATTTACGAAAGAGAAGATGAAGCACGTGATGTTCAAATTTTGCGTGTTAAACAAAGGTTTGCACCAGTTGTACAATATAATCAAGCCGCTGTATTACTTAAAGATTGTATCTAATTAATACAAAATAAGTTAAATAAAGGGTGGGTGATTTATTCTACCCACCTTTTTTAAAGAAAGTGAGAAATATGATAAATGCAAAAATAATAAATTTACCTGCTTATACAACAAGAGATTTTAGAAATTTTGGTTTACATAAAGCTAATTCTTTATATAAATTTATGTTTACTATACAAGATATAGCTTTATTAAATACTGGTGCTGTAAAATTATTTCCAACATCTATGTGTAAATATACATCTATTAAAGATGTAAATTTAAATAGTAAAAAATATTGCGCTAATGAAGAAATAGATATTAAAGAATTTGATGAAAAAACTTTGTTTACTTTATTAAAAGCATCAGTTTTAAAATGTGAATTAAAAGAAGAATTTGCTCAATTAGATGAAAACAAACTTATTCAATTAGTAAATTTATATGATTGTGTAGGTAAAACTTTCAAAACTACATCAACATCTTTAAATCTTGATTTTGAAAAAATTAAAGAAAAATTTGAATTAAAACAAGGTGGTGCTTCTAAAAAAGTTAAATTTGAAGATATAACCAAATTACAAGAATTATTATTAGAGGTATAAAAATGTCTTTTAGTTATGACCCTACACGTCTTGATATACCAAGAAATCAATTAAGATTATTATTAGGAAATGAAGGTACAAGTTTACAAACATTTCAAGATGAAGAACTTGATTATATTTTAATGAAAAATAATGATAATCTAAATTGGGCTTTATATGATTGTTATAAAATGTGTGCTATAAAATATGGTTCAACATTAGGTGATTCGTTAAAAATTGGAGATATTACCATTTCTGATGGCAAAAATAAGGCTAATTATTTTAAAGGTTTAGCAGATGGTTTAAAAGATGATATACTTAATGGTGATGTGTCAGATTTTGACCCTACAGTTATAGTTGGTGGTATATATAAAACAGATAGAGTTCAAACAGAGCTTGAACAAGCTTATGGAAATTTATTCCCTAGCTTTGATAATCAGATATTGTATCCAAGAGATAAAACTACTAAACGTATAGGTGCAATAGGTTTTTCAGACGAGAAAGAACAAGATGGCAAATAAACCAAAGTTTTCACAAGCAGGATTATTAAATTTTGATTTTAGTATCGAATTTAAAGATAAATGTTTTACTAGTATAATGAACAAGTTAAAAAATTTTATAGATTATAATGCAACAGTTGGTATTCATTCAACAGAAGGTTCAAAACTTGTTATACGTAGATATACTACTATGTCTAAAAAAGGAAATATGACATCTCATATTTCAGGTAAAAGTCATAGGATGAATATTATTAAACTTGCATATCAAAATGAATTTGGTGCAAATATTTTAATTAAACCAAAATATAGAACAAAAAAAAGAACTATAAAATCTACACTTCATACATTAAAAACAAGACAAACTACTAAAACTATAGAAAAGTATTCAGCATTAGCGAAAGCAAGTGAGCAAGGCTATTTACTTTTGGATAAAACAGGTAAATATGTAGCATATTTTAAACCAAATAGTGTCATAAGAATACCATCAAGACCATTTTTACGAAAAGTTATAACAAATCCTACACCAATGTTATTAAAAAACGTAAATGATGTATTGAGTTATACTTTTATAAAAAACGGATATAATGCAAATCAAGCTTTTAGGAAAATTGCTGGATTAGTGCAAAATGAAATACAAAACAATATAATACATAATGGTCAAGCAAACCACCCACTTACTGTAAAAGCAAAAGGTACAAATGACCCACTTGTTGATAAACAAGACCGTTTATCTAAGGCTATTAAATATAAGATTTATAAAGGTGCTAAAGGTAAAGAAAGATATCAAATACAAAAAAACTTTAAATCTATTGATAGAGTTTTAAAAACAATAAGTTTATTTGATAATAAAGGTATAATATCAAGAGAAATATCTGACCCTAAGATATTTACTTATAAAGGTTTTAATCCTAATTTTAAATTTAGAGATTATTATGGTTACTAGTTAGACTAAGATAAAAATGTAGATAGTTTAAATTGGAGTTTTCATGCCAGATTATAACGAATATGCTCAAAGAGTTGTAAATACCATAAATCAATATGGTGAAACCATACATTTACGTTATAGAATATCAAAATATGACCCTATAAAAGGTGAAACACATAAGTATAGACGTTATAGAAACTATCGTGTTTTTATTAGACCTACTGACCAAAAAGATTGGGAGCAATTACCAGAGGGTCTAAAAATTAAAGATGTAAGAAAAGTATATTTTACCAAACCTTTTCCAAAAAAAGAACTTATAATAGAAAGGGTAAAAGATGGTAAAGAATATGAAATAGTTGTACCACCAGAAGACAACTATTTTGAAGATAAAAATTTTTATTATAAATGTTTTATAGCATTAAAAGAGGTGCAAAATGTCACTGATAAATGATAATTTAGACATGATAAAAGCATCTATACTTGTTGCTATAAAAAATGAGTTAGTTGATACTTATCCTAGTGAATTTGGGGATTACACTAGTAGTAATGGCGATACTCGTACTAAAGTATACTGGGCTGATACCGTTAGATTCCAACCAAAATATCCATATTGTGTATTAACACCACAAAAAGATATATCGGAAGGATTTGATGAAGTTAGTTATGTTAGAAGTGCAAGCGGAGTACTTTTAAAAAGAGTTGTAACTCGTTCTTTTATGACAGTAACAATCAGCGTGTTTGATATGGGGAATGAACTAACTGGTAAAACTGGATTAGAAGCAGATACATTCGCACATAAGGTAGCAAGACAACTAAGAAAGTATTTCAATGGGGATGGAAAACTTGATTGGTTCTCTGGTAATAAATACTACCCTAGACAAATTGGTATTACAGTAGATACTGATATAAATTCTGTTTTAGATTGGGCTGATACTGATACATTTTTTGTTTACTCATTTGATATAAGAATCGGATGGGATGATATACAAGAAAATGAAGTTGAACTTGCTAATGGTGCAGAAATTAGTATTTATGAAGATACTAAAAAAATAGATGAATTTAATATAAAATTTATTCATAAAAAGGAGAAAAATAAAAATGGCTCAACAAGATGATATAATCATAATTAGAACCGTAGAAAATATTACTACTTCTATTTTGGACTATTTTTTAAATATTGCTCTTGTAACAGAAATTGGAGAAGAAGATTTACTACCTGATACTACTTTTAGTGCTAGTGGTAAAGAGGAATTTGCTTCCTTACCTGCTGTAGCCGAAAAATTTGCTACTACTTCAAAAATTTATAAAATTGCAAGTAATATATTTGCACAAAAGTCTAATAATGGAGTAAACCAATCAAATTTACGTAGATTAGTTATTCTTGAAAAGAAAACTACAGATGCTACATTTGAAGAATGCTTGAATCGTTTAAATTATAAAAATTCTTATTTTGTAATAATTAATCAAAAGCAAGATAGCGATATTACATCAGCTAATAATTGGGTAGGACAATTTAGAAAACTTTTATTCGTACAATCTAATAGTAATGATGTAGCTTCTGATGGTTCAAACGATATTGCTTCAACACTTAAAAAACAAAATGCTGGTAGATGTGCCATGTATTATCATTTATTGGAAAATGAATTTTTAAATGGTGCTATGGCATCAATTTTAGCTTCTTATCCTGTTGGTGGTAAATCTGCTTCATATAAAAAACCTACTGGTATTACTGTAGATGATTTAAGCGATAGTGAAGAAGCACATTTAGCTAGTAAAAATGTAAACTATTATGTTGCATATATTGGTGGAGCTGGTAATTATTCTACAAGATATTTAACATCTGATAATGGTGTAACTCTTAGTGGTGATGAAATTGAAAAAGTTATTGCAATTGATAGAACTGTTTTATCTTTACAAGCTTCTTTGATGGACGCACTTGAACAAGATATACCATATGACGATAATGGTGGAACAATAGTATATGATAAAGTTAATAAAGTATTTGCAGAATTAAAACGTGAAGGTATTTTAGCAGAAGATTCTGTAGATGAAGAAACGAATGAAATGTTAAAATCATATACTATTAAAGTTTTAACAATTGCAACAGTTAAAAAGAATTTCCCTACATATTATGCACAAAAAATGTTTATTGTAGAAGCTGAAATTACATTAGCTGGAACTGGTAAAAAAGTAATGTTAACATTAGCATACTAATAAAATATAAGGAGATACAATAATGGCAAATCAAGACCCACAGAAGGTGTTTGTGTCTTTTAACGGTAGAAGTGTTACTGGCTGGGGTGAAGATGGACCTACAATTCAAAGAGCAGAACGTGTTCAAACGAATTGGGGTTTACAAGGATATTCTGAAAGCCAACAACATTATGATGGTGATAGAACTATAACTATGGGTTTATATGTATCTAGTGAAGGTTATGAATACATTAGACAATGTTATTATAACAGAACTAGAGGAAGTTTAATCATTAGAGATACAAACGAAGATAATGTTATAACATATAAAGTAAATGTAGCACAAGTTAAACAAATTGGTGATGTCAAACCTGGTACGAATAATCAAATTGATGTCACATTTGATTGTGCTAGTGAAATTGAAGAAACTTAAACTAGGTGGTATATCCATAATAACATACAGGGAGTTTGCTCGCTTTACTCCCTGTTTTGTTATACTTATATGTAAACTAAGATAGAAACGTAAAGTTTTATACAAGAAAGCGAGAATAAACAAATGGAAACAAAAACAGTAAAAATTGGAAATGATATTTATCAGTTAACTGCTGTAACTGCTGATATATCAGGAGCTATTTCAATTGATTTATTAACTGATGTTGCACCATTTATTACATCTTTAATGGATGGTAATACTGAATTATTAAATTCTGAAATTAGAAAATCAGGTGATTCAGCTAAAATTATGCGTATAATGCAAGAACTTATAAATTTTCCACTTTTAGAGAAAAATGGTGATTTAATTAAAGATTGGAAAGAAGAATTTGCACGTAAACCACTTACAATGTTTAGATTAGGTTATGAAGCGTTGAGGTTTAATTGCGAAGATTTTTTTACTTCTATCTTTGGTTTTGTGAAAGAGAAGAAGGTTGGAGAAAACTTGCAAGGAATAATAAAGAACTTGCAAAAAGACGGAGTGGAAATACCCCCAGTGTTCTCACTACTTTTACAGAATGGAGAAGTAGAAACAGAAACGTTGAACCAAAACAAATAGACTATAGTAAAGACATCTTTGCAAAATGTTTTAGAAATGGACATGATTTTATAAATACTTTAGTAAAAATGGTAGCACATGATATAAAATTAAGTCCACAAGAAGTTAGACAATGGTCTTTACGAGATTTAGTAGATATGGTTTCAGATATACTAACCAGAAATGACACAGAAGCATTTGCTTTTTATTTTCCAGAGAGCTAAATAGGAATTATAATGGCAGGAAATATACTAGGTACATTACTTTTAAATATAGTTGCTAAAGCTAATACAACAGGATTGGATAAAACCGAAAGAGCATTAAAAAAAGCTGGTAAAAGTGCACAATCTATGTCTAACAGCATGGGTTTTTTGAGCAGGCTTTCTGGTGGTTTTTTTGGTGGATTTAATGTTTCTAGCATAAGAAATGCTTTTCAAGGCTATTTACAATTTGAAAAAGACCTTGGTGCTATGAAATCACGTTTCTTTGCTATAACAAAAGATGAAAAACAGGCAGAAGAAGAGTTTAATTATATACGTGATGTAGCACTTAGAACCGCAAATGATGTTAAATCTACTGCCGATTCATATTCAATATTTTATTCATCTGCACAAAGAGCTTTAGGGAAAGAGGGTGCACGTGAGGTATTTGAATCTTGGACAGAAGTTGGTCGCGTTTTACACATGGATGAACAGGCATTTGAACGTGTAACATATGCTTTACGTGAAATGTCTTCAAAAGGTCAGCTATATTCACAAGATTTAAAAATGCAATTAGGTACACATGTTCCTGATGCTGTAAATATCGCTACCACAGCTATACAAAACATGGGTTTAAAGGGTATAGACACTATTGAAAAATTTCAAGAATTAACCAAGAAAAATCCTAAAGGTGGATATATGGGAAGGTTTTTGCTTGAATTTAGTAAAGAAGCTAGGTCTAGATTTGCTTCACCAGAAGCATTGGCTAAAGCTCTGCAACAGCCAGATGCACTTGAAAAAGCTATTAAAAATACTGGCTTTATATTTTTAGAACAATTTTCTAAGCGTGGTGGTGGTAAATTAATGGCTAGTATACTTTTAGGGATTCAAAAACTTATTGAAAAATTTCCTATGGAAAAGGCGACTGAGTTTTTAGGTAAAATAGCTAGTACTATTGGAGATGTTTTAAATTTATTGATTGATAAATCAGATATAGTTATAGCAGTTTTACGTGATATTTTGATTTCTTTAGCTATTTTTAAAGTTATTGGTGGTATTGGTAGAGGTTTAGTTTGGATAAAAACTTTTGGTGGTCTACTTAAAGGGTCTGTAGGTGCAAGATTTTTAGCTAGATTTGGACTTGGTGCACTTTTACGAAGGGCATTTTTTGAAGCTGTATCAAAAATATTTTTAGGAACTACTTTCAAAACTGCTTTAGCATTAGGGTTAAATGCAGTTCCAGTAATCGGTCAAATATTATCTATATTAATGTGGATTTGGACTGCCATTGATGTAATTAGACTTTTAATGCCCAAGAAAGACCCTAAAAATTTTTCTGAATACTTAGGTAATCTTGGTGTAAATCCACAAACTTTTTATGATACATTTAAAAATTTAAATACGCACAAAAAAGATTTTGGTGGTATGACTGAATTATTACAAATGGAAGCTCGCTCAAAACTTGGTAAAGAGTTAGGTTCTAAAGTTGAGTTTAGAAAAGGTGAATTAGTAGTTAATTTTAATGGTAATTTTCTAACATTAGAAGATTTACAACATGAGATAGGTAGAGCTGTTAATTTATCAAATGATGATATATCAAAACAAATTTTTAAAGGTAAGTATGCTACAATAGGTAATGGAGATTATAAATCTTTCTATTAAAATTATGACAGACGAAATAAACACAATATTAACAACAGGCATAAGCACAACTGCACAAGCGGGCTACGAAGCTAAAGACTTAGCACCAAATAATTATTTAACAATTATCTGGAAAAATAGTGCTGGTGAACAATTTAATAATGTAGATATTAATGATGAACAAGCTATGCAATTTACTAATGACTTAAATAATGCTATTGAACAAGGTATAAATAATAATAAAGTATCTTATGCTGGTGCAAATAGATATGTCAATATTGAATCTATAGCAAAATATTTAGCACAAAATATTATACCAACTAGTCCTAAAAGAACTATTGTTAATGCTTTAATTGGCTTAGCAACTGGTAGTAAAACTAAATTGCCAGAAGAAACTAAAAGTTTAATAGTAAATGTGTTTGGTGAAGTTGCAGAAAAAGTTGCAAGAAGCTTTGGTTTTAGCGACCCTCATGAAATATTTGCTAGTATAGCTAGTGAAAACACAATACAATTTTTTGGTGAATTAGGAAATAAAGCCAAAGATTATTTAGAAAATTGTATATCAAAATTTAAAAATAGAAAAGGTAAATCTGAAACTAGTAAAATAGCAAAAGACACAGAAGCAGAAGGTAAGAAATATATTGGCTTTATTTTTGGTTTAACAACATCAGATACCGAAAGTTATGAAATTTCCATTCCTAGAAAAAAAGTAGAGGATGGTAGTGATTACACCACCCATTTATTACCACAATCTTTCAAAAAAGATTTTAATGTTATATTAACGAATAAAGTTTTAACATCAGAATTTGATAGAGAAGAAGAAATTAAAAATATTGAAGTAGTAAAGAATAAACTTATAGAAATTGCTCAAAGTAAAATATTATTTGATATATATATAAGATTATCTAATGGTCAATGTTATAAACGTTCTAACGTATATTTTTCAAGTTTGAGTTTTACAAAAGATGAAAGTAGCGGTAACAATTATACATGTTCTTTTTCTATAGAACCTATACAAAGTTTTAAGTCTAAAATAGCTGTGAGTAATAGAAAATATTTTCCAACTCCGTCTAAAACTATTTCTGATGGTTTTGGTAGTTTAGGTAGGGGAATCAGTGGATTTGGTGGTGGACCTAGTGGTGGAGCAAGTAGAAATATGGCTGATAGTTTACCTAATGGTAATAGTATAAAAGTTGGATATATTTATGGCGGTATAAAGCCAGAATATTTTTCAGATTTTAAATCGGTTATGAAAACTGCTGTTGCACAACATGATAATATATTATATGACCCAAACAATACTACTGACCCCTTATTATTTACTAATACGGCAGTACCAGCTTATACAACAAGTGTTAAATTACGAGGTCCATTATTATCGCAACAAAATGTGGCTTCAGGTAGTGTATTAGCACAAATCGAAGATACTATAATCGGTGACGGGTCGCCTGAACGTCCTAATAAAAATTTTAGATATCTTGCTTACAATGTTTATGTTGATGAAAATGGCTATATTCATGGGCGAAAAGGTATATATAAAGTTATAAATGCGAAAAAAGCTTTAAAAGGATTTTAAATAAAATGAAGATTATATTAGCGCAATGCCCAACTATTAGAAATTATATGCAATTAACACAAGTTTATCAATTATCTGATAATATAAGTCTTATTGTTGTATTTAAAAATTTATTTAGAAGTGACAATATTATTGTTGACATATATAGAAATGAAATAACAGAAGAAAGTAAAATTATTAGTGGTAAAAGTTTAATGTCTAATTTATTAATATCTCCTCCAAAACCCGAAGAAGGACTTAATTTTTCTATTTTTTGTTTAAATAAAAATGGTATAAATGAGTCAATTACAAAACACAATTTACATAAATTTTATTTGCAATTTACTAGTATACTTGATGGAGAAAATTGGGATAGTGATTTAAAGAATGCTTTAAAATACATAGAAAGTTAATCACATGAATATAACTATTTTTGAAAATAAAATTAAACTTAAAATATATTATGGAACATATGTACTAGAAACAGACCAAGCTGACTGTGAATTTGAAACAATGTTTTCAGATGAAAGTAATGTATTAAATACATGTAAACTAAAAATATTTAATCTTAATGAAGAACATATTAATAGTATAATTACAGATACAAAATATGTTGAAATATGGACAAACCAATATGGCGAAAAAGATGAAAATGGGCTACCACTTTGGCAATTAGCTTTTGAAGGTTTACTTCGTGAAGCTATAAAGAAGCCTAAACCTACTTATACTAAAAAAGGTAAATTACGTAAATCTAGTTCAAAAGTTCGTTATTTAACTCCTAGTGTTATAACTGGTGATGATGAAGCAGATGATTATATAGAATTAAGTCTACAAGAAGGTAAGGGAGCAGATATCGGTACATTTGTAAGTAAATCATATCGTACAGGATTTAATGTAAAAAAAATATTAACTGATATGGCTAAATCTATAGAAATGGAAATAGTTTTTGATAAAAATGTCAAAGATTGGAATGTTACATATCCTATTACACTTCATGATAATGTACGTAATTCTTTAAATAGAGTTGCTTCATATATTGGTTGTAAAGCAGTTATAAATAATAATAAAGTTTATATCGCAAGTGAAAATCCTGATGGAGTGATAACATATTACTGGTTTGATGAAAATAATACACAACAACCTAATTATGAACAAGATAAAAAAATAAGTTTTACAATAGCATATATGCCAACTTTATTACCAGCACAATTTGTAAAATTGACTAATAAGAAACAACAAATTGATGGTATATTTCAAATAGTTAAAATAGAATCAAAGTTTTCAAATCATAGTGAAGACTGTGAAAGTAAAATTACTGTAAAATATGAATAGGTATACATGGCAAAAATAAATCCTCCTAAAAGTTTATATCAAAAAATACTTGAAGCTGAAAGTGAATCTACACGTGATGAAATTTTACATAAAGAACGTAGTAAACAAATTCGTGTACATATGCCAGCAGAAGTTATAGCTATTCATGGTTCAACTGTTGATGTTAAAATATTAGGTGAAGAAGACTCTGGTTATGGATATTATCAAAGTTTTGCACCACTTTTAAATATCCCTATTGTATATAATAATTATACACGAAAAGCATATATTATTACGCCTATACAAATTGGCGATACAGGTTTAGTTGAATTTTTAGATTTTAATACATCTGCGTTTCAAAATACTGGTAACCCAGCTTTAACTAATGACCAATATCCACATAGTTTAAATAATGGTGTATTTATAAATGGTTTTATACCTAATAATAAAGTAATAGAAATACCAAATATTGAAGATAATGCTTTAACTATAGGTTTAAGAACGGGAAATTTTAAATTTGATGTAGATAATACAGGTAGTGTAAAAATATATGGTTTATCAGTTGAATTAACTTCTGATGCTGATGTAACAGTAAACACTCCTAATTTTAATTGTTCAGGAAATTTAAATTGTGGAAATGGTGCAAGTGGTACATTTAGTTCTACAGATGGAAAAACTATCACTGTAACAAATGGCATTATTACTGCTATAGAATAATAGAAAGCGAGTATAAAATGAGTGTTGAAAATGATTTAAAAATTTTAGATGATTTAAATAATACATTAGATAAAATGATAGAATTTACAACTAAATCCTTTAGTACACTTGAAGATTTAGAAGGTAAGGCACAAGATAAAATACAAGAAGAAGTAGATAAAATTTGTGAAAAAGTTAGTAAAAAAGGTAGTGAAAAATTAGATTCTATACGTGATAAAACTGTTGATACTTTACATAAAAAATATGTTTCAGCCAATGCAATAGTAACTAAATTAGAACCAATTATAAATGCTAAAATTACAAATTTGGGTGAAGTTATAAGTTTATTAGGTAAAATGGTAGCTTTATATGCAAAACCTTATCAAGATGCCTTAGATTATACTATAGGTTTTATTGCTACAGCTACACCTAAAATTGCAGACATTGCCGAAAAAAGTTTGAAACTTTACAATTTAAAAGATGAAATACCTTTACCGACAGGTTTAAATGTGAATTTAGATAAATTAAAAGTGTCTATGAAACCTATTACAATTAATGATATTATATCTGGTTAATAATACTCACTAAGATAGAAAAGTAAATAGGATAATATATGCAAGATTTAACATTAAACTTTGAAGATAAAACTATATCCAATACTTTTCTAAAGGGAAAACAACTTACACTACAAAAAGTTCAATTAGCCATACAATGTTGGACTGGTGACTGGTTTTTAAATGATAGCTATGGTATAAGTTATGGTTTACGTTTAGAAAATAAAGCACTTTTAATTGCAGATTTACAAGAAATTATCTTAGGTGTTGATGGTGTTGTATCTGTAGAAGATGTAGATGTAAAAGTGAGATATGGTGATTTAACACGCAAACGTCAAAAATTTTTTGATATATCAGCAGTTATTGTAACACAAGATGAACAACAGGTATTAATGAATGGTTTAATACCAATTGTAGGAGTATATAGTTAATGACAATTCAATACGATTCAAGTGGTATTATAACACAAAATTTAAATGAAATACTAGATGAGCGTGAAAATAATCTAAGACCAGTAATGGGCGAAGATTTTGTTATAGATAAAACTACACCAATTGGCAATATGGAATTAGCAGATGCAAATAATGAGCTTACTATACAAGAACTTATTGCATGGCTATTTCCTAATCAAATGGATGCTAATACGGCAGAAGGTATATTTTTAGATGCTATATGTGAAAAGAATAGAATATATCGTTATCAACCAGCATATACCACATTAAATTTTGTAATATCTGGTACACCAAAAACTACTTTTAATTCTGGAGATATTATTATACAAGATAAAATATCTGGTGAATATTATGATTTAAACGAAAATAGTGTACTTGATAATGAAGGTAAAGGTTTAGCACAATTTAAGTGTGAAAATTTTGGTGAAAATTATCCTACTGAAAATACTACTTTAGTTATACAAACACCAGTTATTGGTTTAGATAGTGTAACATTTGACCCAGAACAAGCTAATATACAATTAGGACGTTTAACTGAAACCGATAATGAACTAAGACGTAGACGACAATATTCTGTAGGTCAAACCTCAACTAATACACTAGAATCTATAAAAGCTGTTTTGTATTCTACAAATGGTGTAAAACATGTTCGAGCTTTTGAAAATGATACTGAATCGACCAATGCAGACGGTTTACCAATGAAATCATTTGAAATGGTTGTTGATGGTGGTGATGAGGATGAAATTACAGATAAAATTTTTGTTAATAAACCAGTTGGCACACGTGCTTATGGTACAACATTAAAAATAAAAAAAGATAGTGAAGGAAATGTATATCAAATTGGTTATACAAAAGTTGAAGAAGTAAATATTGGTATGGATATACAAGTGACTGTTAAAGAAACTCAGTCGCAAACTTGGGTACAAAAAATTAAAGAAGCAATTATTGAAAAATTTAATGATTTTCAAGATATTGGTACAATGGTTAAATATTACACATATTTTCCTGTTGTAAGCCAATTTAGTGAAATTTCAGATATTGAAACTATTTCTTTTTATAATTTAAATGAACCAGATAAACATACCTTACAATATGTTGTTGGTAAAAAAGCAATTGCAAGATTAGATATAAAAAATATAAATATAACTGTATCAGTAGGATAATTAAAAATGTACTATATATCAGATTACAGAAAAAAGGCTATAGATAAAATTATACCATATTTAATTGAGTTTCCGCAAGTTGTACAAATTATTGAACAATCTGCCGATAGATATCAAGCTATAGAAGATATAATTTGGAGAATAGCTGATAATTTTAAGATTGACAATGCACGTGGTGTTTTTTTACAAGCTCTTGCACATAATGAAGATACAGTAATTACATATACAGACAGAGCTAATGATGCTTTTACATATGGTACAGATAAACCATTATTTCAAGCATATGGTGCAGGTCATTATTATTCACAATATGCTTATAATTCTGGTGCTAAAAAAGATGTTTCAGATGAAAAAACAATACGTGCTGTAAAAGCAAAAATAATACAAAATAATACAAATGCTACAATTGAAGATTTAATTGAAAGTTTAAAACTATATTTTAATTCAACAAATGTAAGAATTTTTGAATCTGACCCACTTAATGTTTCTATAATGCTTTCTGGTAAAAATCTTGAAGTTTCAACTAGTGGAAATCATGAAGTTATTAAAAAAATGTTACCTGTTTGTGTGGCATTGAAAAAATTATATATTGATACTTATAGATTTGATATTTTTCAATATGATGAAAATTCTTCATATGGTGATAATAGATATCCTGTACTTGTTGGTGACACTGTTGATGTATACACATATATTTCACAATCAGTTTCTTTAGATAGTGAATTTCATGAATATGTTAAAACTAATTATAATTCTTTTGATAACAATATGTATACTTGTATAGTTGGCGAATTTACAAAAATAAACAATGGTAGTACACTATGGAGTTCAACTAATGAAATTGAAAATATTAGCTTAGAAATTGGTGAAAATAATAATATTATAATAAATTATAATGATACAATTTATTCTACAAATGTAATAGCTGAATTAAATAAAAGATATACGATTATTTTATCTAATAAAGATAATACTTTTAAAACGTGGATACATCCAAGTATAAGTATTAAAGGTGAAAATCTTGAACAAGATATAAGTTATTTATTAAACCAAATTAATTATGCAAATGCTAATGTAATAATTGAAAACTATAATACAATTGAAGCACCTATATTTATAAATTGCAAAAATAATCAAAACACACAAGAAAATTTTGGAGATTTTGTGTATTATGCAATTATATTTGGTGATAGTACAAATAATGATTTTGAACCTAATGAATATTATGTAAGTTGTTTTGGTGAAAAACAAATTTTATTTAATTGTTTTAAAAACGAAAATCATTTACCAATATATACTTTAAATCCACTTATATCTAATATAATGGCTAGACAACATTATTATAATTATAAAGCTTTTCATTCAAATGGTAAATATCTTTATATGGATGGAAAATCTGGTATTGATTATTATATTAATAATACACCACAAGAATGTACTATTAAAAATTTAGATATACAATTTGATGTATGTATGCCAATAGAAATTAGTACTGGCAATATTATAACAGATTTTGTTTCAAGCCAAGAATCTGGTTCAAAAATATATTTTGATAAAGAAGGTAAAATATATATAGATATACCAAATTTTATAGAAAAAGATGCAATAGATGAGAATAATAATATTACTATTATTGAAGAAGAAAAAATTACAACTTTTATTAGCAAGGAATCAGTTATATCTATAGGTGAATACGCTAATTTTAAATTAGAAATAAATCAATCAATTATTACATTATATAAAAATGGTAAACAAATAGATGAATTTAATTTAAATGGTAATATTAAAAATTTACCAACAATATTTAGAATTGCTTATGATAAAGATGTAACTCAACCATATAAAGGTTTTTTAAAAAATGTAAATGTAAATATAATAGGACTAGATATAAATAATACTCAAATTGATTTTAATATAAATTTACCATTTAAAAGTAGACTTAAAGATTCTGAAAATAAGTTTGAATATATAAATTATGGTGCAAGATTTATAACAACACCACAATTGATTTCAGATAATTCTAATTTAGATATATATGGTAATCAATTAGTAAGTAAAAGATAAAAAGGAGAATATATAAAATGGCTTATCCTGATAATAAACCTACTGGAGAATATGCTTTACGTGATTACGATTTTGCTACATTAGACACTAACAAGTTACCTATAGATGAATATTTATTTAAAAATGGATATAAAAATGCAGAAGAGTCATTAGTCGATTCTGTGCCAGATGCTCATAATGCTAATTGGTTATATGATGTTTTATATAGAAATACTCGTTATAATCAACAAGTTGCAGAAGAAAATAAACGTTTATTGGCAACAAAAATTGCCACAACATCAGATATAGGGCAAATTCAAGTTGGATATGGATTAGATATTACAACAAATGGTGTACTTTCTGTACAAAAGACTATAGCAGAAGATGCTAATATTATTTCTTATGATTTACCAGTTGGTTCATATATGCTATGGGCAGGTAAAAATACACCAGAATATTTTATTGAGCCAGCAGGACAAACTTTGTTAAAATCTACCTATGTTGACTTATGGCAATTTGCGCAAGATAATGATTTAATTGGAAAATTATTTACCGATATTAATGATACGAGTTTTAAAGTAAATGATATACGTGGTAATTTTATTAAAATTGCTAATTCGAATGCTCAAACTGGTAAATTTACACAAGCTGGTTTGCCTAATATTACAGGTATTATTGATAGTATGGTTATTAATGAAGATGCTACTGCTACTTCAAGCGGTGCATTAAAAGTTGTTTCACAAAGTACATCTAAAGATTGGGGATGGGAAGGAGATGGTACAAATAAAAGATATAGAATTGATTTTAATGCTTCACGTTCAAACTCAATCTATGGAGGAAGTTCTACTGTAATGCCAGCTAATTGGGGTTTAAAACTTATATTAAAAGCATTACCTACACCACCTTCAAATGCAGTACCTACAGGTACAATTTTAAATTATACTGGAACTTCTGCACCAGATGGATATATTATAGCAAATGGTGCAGAATTGTCAAGAATTACATTTAATAAATTATTTAACTGGGCTGTTTCTAATAATTTAGTTAAAAATCAAAATAATATTCCTAAAACTGCACATGGTTATTATGGAACAGGTAATGGTAGTACAACATTTACAATACCAGATTTAAGAGGTGTATTCACGCGTTGGTCTGATTCTGGTGCTAATAGAGGTGGTGCAAATGTTGGTGTATATCAAGTTGATGGTGTACCAAATATAAACGGTACTTTTAAAGCAGAATCACAAGGTACTGGAAGTTGTACTAATGCTTTTACTGCTTCTGTAAGTAAACATGGAGTTCATAGTGGTTCAGGCGGAGCATACGAAAATACATATTCTTTTGATGCTTCACGTTCAAATAGTGCTTATGGTAGAACCAATGAAGTAAGACCTAAATCAGTTACACTTTTCCCAATTTTAAAATACTAATTTTAAACTAATATAGAATTATAAAGTTTAAATAATACAAGGAAAATAAATGATAGATTATAAAATAGTTGATATATATTTATATCACCCGATTACACAAGAATTTTTATATAAAGATATATCTGATAGAAACCCATTAGACTCAGAATCACCTATTATACCTAGTTGCGCAACTATAATAGCTCCACCTGAACCACAAGATGGATATGCAATTGTATGGATTGGTAATAAATGGGAATTTAAAGAAGACCATAGAAATGAAGTTTGGTATAATGCTAAAACTAAAAAGTTAGAAACCATAGATTTTATAGGTTCTTTAGATAGTTATTATTATACTCCAGACAGTTTAATAGCAAATAAACCAGAAGGTGATTACTGGATATTTGATAAAGAATTAAATGAATGGATTGGTGATAGTGGTTTATATAAATTATATGTAAAAGATATATTCCAAGAGTATTGGGATATAAAACAAAATACACCATTTGAATTTAATGGTTTTAGATATATTGCAACTTGGAGAGATTTATATACATCAATTTGGGTTACACTTAAAGATGGTATAATGGAACAATATAGATTGCAAGACTTTGATGGTAAATTTAATATTGTTACACTAGAAACTATGAAACCAATTATTGAAAAAATAGCAAAAGTAAATGATGAAATGTTTGTAGATAAGCATAATTTAGAAACATTTTTTGCTAAAAACGATGATTTTAAAAAATTAGAATCTAAATTTAAAGAATATATAGAAAAAGAGTATAAATAAGGATATAAATAATGGCTACAAAACCTAGTAAACCTTCAGGAGATTTTGCACTAAGACCTATAAATTATTCAGAAGATGGCATTTATGAAATAATGTCTGACAATGAGTTTCGTCAAGGTAGAAATAATACTGGTGAAGTTGAAACACCTTTAGGTAGTGTACCTAATTCTCATAAAGAAAATTATTTATTTCAATATTTTTCTATTCATATTTCTTATTTAGAACAAATGGTAGATTATTTAACCGAAATAGTGGAGGGAACAAATTCATGATAAACACTATTTCTACAATAATTGGTACAAGTATTATTGTAGCTGGAGCTATAGGTGCTGTTTTAAAAGGTTTTTATAAAACCAACAAAGAAGCAACAGATGATTATAAGCTATTAGAACATCAATTTGAAGAAAAACTTGAAAAACTTGAAGAAAAATTACAACATGAAATAGAACTAGATAATATTGATGTAAAAGGTGAATTTAAAAATATAGCTGATAAAATTGATGATATGAAATTGCGTTATGTAAGTAATGAGAATTTTAAAACTTACGTTGATTCTATATCACAATTATTACAAATGTCTACTGATAGAATGACAAGAATTGAAGCAACATTAGATGATATAAGAGATGATTTAAATGTTGTTATAAGAAATAATAAAAATAGTAAACCTTAAAAATTTTAAACTCTACAATTCAGTGGTAGCAAGGGTTAAATTAGCTCAATTTAAAACTAAGTACAAGAACAAGGGTTAAATATAAAATATGACCAATAACATATACTCAATAAAAAAAGGTGAAAAATATAATATTTTTATTAAAGTTAAAAATCGAGATGAGGATAAACCTATTGATTTAACTAACTCTGTTATACATTTTCAATTAAAAGATGAATTAAAAGACGAATTTTATATTATTGATAAAACTATAACTACTGAAACAGATGCTTATACTGTAGGTAGAATTTTAAATCCTGAACTTGGCGAGTTTACTGTTAGGTTTACAGATGAAGATTATGATAAATTAGTTTGTGAAAGAATTTATTATCTAATAATTACTTGGTCTATACCAGATTTAGATTTTTCTAAAGTTATATCTTCAAATTGTAGTGAATATTTTAAGTTCAAAGTATGTTATCCATAATATTCCCAAGAATAACCACCTGCTGTCTTTAACCTTCCTTGACAACATGCTTTAATTGTAGATTTTGATTTATTTATAAATTTACTTGCTTCTTTTACTGTAAATATTAAGTCTAATTCTTCACATCTAACAAGTTTATTATGACCTACTGTTTGCAATAACTTATTTTTAATATATTCTTCATCTTGTTTTAAATAATCATGTTCATACATAAAATGTAAACAACCAGCAGTTTTTTGTTTATTTTTACAACAATTTATTATAGAACTTGGTTGTATATTAAGAATTGTGCTTGCTAATGTTATGCAATTGTATACCATACGTGTTTCTAAGCATACAATTGGTTTATAATCAATCCTATCATTTTTCAATTTATTATTTATGTAATCTTCTGAAGATGCTAAAAATTCATCATAAAACATAAAATGTAATTTTTTTGTGGTTTTACCTTTACCTTTACAACAATTATATATTAGACTTTTCTTAATATTATATCTTATAGATGCTTCTTCTATATTTTCAAAAACTTCTTGCGTTTCTATACAAATAATTTTTTTACTATGTTTTTTATAGTATTTATTTTGAGAAATTACCTTTTTTTTGTTTTTATATTTGCACGATTACCTTTCCCACCTTCTGTACTGTTATATCCAAATTTATCACAGCTTGTTTTATAATATTTTATAAAATATTTTTCTAATTCTTCTGCTTCCCATTTAGTTAAATATTCATGTAATACAATATGTTAAAAATTATCCCAACCATGTTTTAAAATTGCTTTATAAAAATGATTGTACTCATTGTTTCTATTCTTCATTTTATATCCATTACCATTTCTCCATCTTCTATTTGTACTTTGACATGTTATACCAAAATATACACCATAATTTCCATATTTATTTTTTTCTTTACATATATGTACATACAATTTATATGTAACTTCCTTTCTTAAAACGGGGTAAAACTTTACTTTATTCATAAAAATCCTTTAAAAGAAAACTCTCACTATTTTGGATATCAGTAAGTGAGAGTTTATAAATTATATAATACTATAATATACTAATTTTGTCAATTATACTGATATCCATTATTATTATAGTTAATTTTGTAAAATGTAAATAAAACTATGATAGAAATGTACATAAATTATATAAATGAGAAATTATGTCTAATATTGATATTGAATTATATACACAAAAAAGTGAAATAACCACTTCTGAACCAGATATTACAATAGAAATTTCTAATTTAGTTTGTTTAACAAAATTTATCGGATTAGAAGATACACCAATTTACTATGAAAATGGTAAATTTTTTAAGGTTGAAGATAATAAGATTGTTTATACTGATATTGAATGGAAAGATATAAAAGGGCAAGTTGATGATAACCCTGAATTAAAAGCAGAGGTAGAAAGATTAGTTGAAGATTCTGCTCGTAAATTTACAGAACAAGTTGTAAGTGAAGCTATAGATATACATGACAATAATCAAGAAGCTCATCCTTATATACAAAATATAATACAAGAAAATTATGAAACTTTAAATAATAAAATTGACCTAAATAAAATTGATGCTAATACAAATTTTACAGAAGTCAATAATAAAATTCAAACTAATATAGCAAATATTGAAAGAATTGATGCATATACACAAGAATTAAATACAAAAATTGATGATTTAATACTTGAAGTAGATGTTGATATAAAAGGTGATATTCAAAAGTTACAAAATGATTTACAAACTACAAATCAAGAAATAACAGATAATTTTAATATATTAGATAAAAAAATTGATGATAATTATGATAGTTTAAATACTCGTATAACTACAAATGAAAATGATATATCTCAATTAAAAAAAGACGTAGTAGACAATAAAGCAGAACTTGAACAAAATATAAAAGATAATGTTGATACAATTAACACTACAATTGATAATTTAACTACTACAGTTAATAATAATTATACAACTTTAGATACAAAAATAGATAATTCTGTTAATACAATAAATACTACAATTGATAATACAAAAACAGAAATAAATCAAACTATTACTGATTTAGAATCTAAAGTTGACCAAAATAAAGTAGACCATGATAAAGATATACAAGATTTAAATGAATCTATTCAAAACCTAGATAATAAAAAAGCTGATAAAGCTACTACTTTAGCAGGTTATGGTATTACAGATACTTATACTAAAACAGAAATAGATTCTAAGGTCGCTTCTGTATATAAAGTAAAAGGTAGTGTTGATACATACGATAATTTACCTACAGAAAATACAATTGGTGATGTATATAATGTTTTAGATACTGGTTCAAATTATGTTTGGACAGAAAATGGATGGGATAAATTAAGTGAAACTGTTGATTTAAATCCTTATTTATTAAAATCTGAAGCACAAGATATTTACGAAACTATTAAAAATGTTGAAGCTATTAAAGAATTATTAGAACTTGGTGTTGATACTTTAAGAGAAGATGTAGATAAAAACACTGCTAATATAACCAATTTAACTACAACTGTTACTAACAATAAGACAGAAGTTGATACAAAAATTTCAGATTTGGAAACAAAAGTTGATACTAATAAAACAAATACTGATAAAAGCATTAGTGATTTAAATACAAAAGTTGATAATATAAAAACAGAAATTGAAACAGCTATAAAAGCCGAAACTGATAGAGCTGAATTAGTAGAAGCAAATTTACAAGATGATATAAATACTTTAGATACAAGAGTTACTACAAACGAAACAAATATAACAAATTTACAAAATTCTAAACAAAATAATTTAACTGCTGGTGAAGGTATAGATATAACAAATGATATTATTCGCAATAAATTATCAATTGTATTTAGAGATTGGAGTGTAAGTTAATGTCACAAGATAATAAAGTAGAAAAACTTATCATAAATCAATTAACAAAAGAGCAATATAAAAATTTAACTAATAAATCAAAAACTGAAATTTATGATATTACAGATGAAGAACATTATACTGCTGATGAAATGCAAAGTTTGCTTGATAAAAAACAAGATAAACTAACAGCAGGTAAAGGTTTAGAAATAACTTCTGATAATGTTATTAATAATACTCAAACTAGTGCAGAGTGGGGTAATATAACTGGAGATATTGCAACACAAACAGATTTGAAATCAGCATTAGATTTAAAAGCTAATGATAACAATGTTGTACATATTTCAACAGATGAAACTATAAATGATATAAAAACTTTTTCTGATAAAACTATTTTTAATGGTGGTACAGGTGGAGTTACTAATTCTCCATCTATAGAAGTTAAAAATCATATAATTACAGGTGGTACAGATGTTACAACTTGGTCTGGTATACAAAGTAATAGAAAATGTACTAATGATAATAATTTAATTAATACTGCAAGCCTTATTATAAACTCTGATGGTACAACAAAAATTTCACATAAACGAGGTACGGAAACTGAAATAGGTGTTGGCGAAGATGCTTATTTAACTTTAGATGCTGAAAAACTTGTTTATGCCAAAAGTGATATAAAAGGAAATTCGAGTACAACTGAATATGAAGTATATCACAGTGGTAATTTAGTTGCTGGTGATAATGTTATATTAGATAAAATTAATGGTGTTACTGCAATTGACGTAAATATACCTACAGTTTTAACTGATGATACAACAATTATTAAAGATAGTCAGGATACTATATCTGCTATTGGTGTAAAAACTAAATCAAATGGTATTTTATATGAATGGATTGGTACGCAAGCAGAATATGATACAGATTTTGCAAGTGGTAAAATTACTACAAATACAGAATGTTTAATAACTGATGATGAACAAGAATTAATTGGAACGGTTGATTTAAATATTCCTACAAAACTTTCAGAATTAGCTAATGATACACATTTTACTACACAAGACGAAGTGACAACCTTAATTAGTAAGATAGAAACAGAAAGATTGATACAAAATAGAATTTATGATGGAATAGATTTAACTGTTAAATTTGCAAATGAAATTAGTCTTTTTTCAGATGAGTGGGCTTGGATTAAAGACAGAATTAATCGTGGTGATTATAGTGGGTTATATATTGGTGACTATATTCCAGTTACAATATCATCTGGAACTGCTGGTACAACAACTATTACATCACAAACATTCAAATGTCAAATTGCTGGCATAGATACTTATACAAATTGTTGTGATACAAATATAGGACATCATATAGATTTTATTTCAAAAGAATGTGTAGATTCTACAATTCAATGGTGTACCACCAATAATAACAATGGTACATCTGTAGAAAATAATCCTTGGTTGTCAAGTATAGTTTATGCATGGTTAAATGGTGTAAATAATTTGACTACATCTTCTTATAATAATGTTTCACATGGACTAAATGCCGATAATAAAGGAATATATCAATTATTGCCTACTAAATTAAAAAATCAAATAGTTAATAAAAAACAATTATTGGATTCAAGATATTCTGCAAGTGATTTATTAACTGCTGGAACTGGTTGGTATTGGGAAGATATGGGTAATTTATGGTTGCCTAATGAATTTGAAATTTACGGAACACAAGTACGTGGAAATATTGGTCAAGTAACAAGTTGGTGGAATCCTGAAGCTAATATGGGTATAGCTTATCCTTTATATTTAGGGAATGGTAGAAATAGAGTTAAATATAATAGTTTGGGTGATAGAGTAACTTGGTGGCTAAGTTCGGTAGATTCTTATGGGTCTAGTAATGTTTGTTCTGTATACAGTTATGGTAATGCCCTCAGTTGCAATGCTTCTGGTGTTTTCTGTTGCCCGTTGTGCTTCCGTATCTAAGCGCTGAAAGCACTAATCCAAAATCCCAACCGTATATTCATTAATAAATTAGGAGTATAAAACATGTTTGTAAAACTAGATATTAAACAATCTAAAATTGTAGAATTAACAAATTTAATACAACAATATAATGATGGAAAAAAGAAAATATAAATCATAAGGAATACCCTAAATGGATATTGTTATTAAATATGTTACAACAAGCTGATTTAGAAGAAAATATATATAATGATTTTTTATTAAATCCAGAACATTACAAAACTGTTGTAATCATGTTTATTATGGAATTATTAAACCATTTTTAACTACTTTAAATTTACAAAAAAGTGAATAAGAAATAATAAATATTTTTAAAGAACATAGTGTAAGCTAAAATAATATTGTAATAAAGTAAACTAGGATTTTATATGTCAATTAAATATAATGGTAAAACTATAGCAGGAAATTATAAATCTCAAATTATAAAAGAAGCTGATACAGTTAATTCTGGAAAAATTAGAATTGCAACACAAGAAGAAGTAGATGTTGGCACAAATAATACTACCGCTATAACGCCATTTTATTTATTAGATAACTTAAATAAAAAACAAGATAGATTAATTGCTGGTGAAGGTATTAAAATTGAAAATGACGTTATAAGTACAGAAAGTACAAAAATTTTAACAGATAATCAAACTATCGTACAAAATGAAGATAATACTATAACTGCTATTGGTCAAAAAACAAAATCTGATACAATTATGATAAACTGGGAAGGTACACAAGAAGAGTATGAAACTGGCTTAGCAGATGGAAGTATAGACCCAGAATGGTATTGTTATATAACAGATGATGAAAAAACTTTAGATTATAATAATTTTGCTCAAAAGGAGGATATCGACTTAAAAGCTAATGTAGATTTAGATAATCTAACTGAAACTGGTGAAAAACATTTTTTAAACTATAATCAAATCACAAACTGTTTAACTGAGATTCCAGAACGAATTAAGTACACACTTGAAAATGGTGTACTAACCTTAAAAGCGGGTTCGGTGATAATAGTACCATATGGTACAGAAGCACCGACATATAGTATTGGTGATTTTCTGCAAGGTGAAGATAATAACAATAATTTCAAAATTGTAGATATTCAATTTGAAGATAATAAACTCTTCTATTGGTGTGAAGTTCAAGCAGATATTTCACAAACAACAACTGGAGCTAATTCATTTAAAAGATATATTTCTGTGAATATAGCTCCACCAAAAGATACTATATTTAATCTTCCGTGGAATAAGTTAACAACAAGCGCAACTTCTTTACCTGATAATACTAATAGCTATACTTGGTATCAAGTAGATAATAACAAAGTGGTACACGTTACTCCTACAGCGTCTCCTGTAATTGATTATCCTACACTATCTTTACCCATACTAAGGCTACAAGGAGATGGTTCTACCACTGATTTTGCGACTGTTTTACAAGTTTTTAACGGTATAGGTAATGTGGGTGGTATTAATTGGGTAGACAAAGGTGTAAAAGGTTTTATACCGAATTATAGAAACCAAGACAGAACCTTAAAAAGCATTGCATTTACTCAAACTAAGCTTACTTTTAGTTTAAATAGAAGTAATGTAAATGGTAATAATCCTAATAATATCTTAGTTGGAAATTATAACCAAGAAACCGGCAATATTACACCATATCAAATATTAGGAAATAATTACTTTTTTGAAAGTGATTTTAAGCCAGTAAGTACTGTACAGTATCAAATTTGGTATGATACTTATGAAAACATTTATAAATTTTCAGATGATAACGGTAACACCTGGGAAGATAAATTTTATATTAATTTAGGACAACAAAATATAATATCTGGTGTTGTAACTTGTGATTATAACGCTCCTTTCCAAGCCTTAAATACAGGGGATAACCATAAAATTCTTAACTGGAGTTTTCCTTCTAATAGGTATTTAGAACTAATACCGGCAGCTTCTGGTACTATATACACGGCTCCGGCTAACGGGTTTATAAGGTTTCGTATGGCTATTTCTCCAAATACAGCAGGATACATTTCTATACAATCAACTGAGGGGTTAGGGATAAATAACTACTCTCCTAAAGGGTATCATCCGGAAACTTTTATGCCGGTCATAAAAGGACAGAAATTTATTGTAACCTACGCTTCTGGGATGACTACTGTTGATTTTTTTAGATTCTATTATGCGCAAGGCGAGCCAAATCTTTAAACGAAAGGAATAAGAAAATGTTTTATATTCAAGATACAGAATCAGAAAAAATACTTTTATATAACCAAGACCTCGAAACATTACAAAATACATTAAAAATGCTACCTCAGTATGCGGATTTAGAGATTAAAGAAACAAAAGAAAATGAAGTGATTGTAGATTTTAAACTTATGACTAATGAGGAAGCTCAAAAGCAAGAGACTTTAAAACGACAAAATTTATTTGAAAAAGATTTTATTGAAACTATTTGGGGATGGTATAGAAAACAACCTCAAGGTTATGCTAATGCTCCACAATCTATTGATATTATAGATAATATAGTCACAAAACTTGGTGGTTTTACTGAACAAGTAGCTGATATGATGATTTTTTATAAAAAACCAGATTTTAAAAATATTGAACAATGTACAGAAGAATGGTTGATTGCAAATCAATATAAACATGAACCTTGTACAGCAACTGAATTTATGCAATTTTATATTGATTTCCAAACAAAATGGGCTATAGACCAATATCAAAATTAGTAAAAATATAATAAATAGGTTTAAAAATAATGAGCATTAAGAAAAATGGAAAATTAATAGCTGGTAATTATAATAATATAAATATTAAAGAATTAACTGGAGAAGTTACAGACCAATTAAATAAAATACAAACTGCAAGTGATACTGCTGTAAATACTATAACAGATATTGGCAATAATTATCAAGAAGAAATGCTAGCAAATATTGAGAATATGAATTCTATAGCAAATTCAGTTAAACAACTTGCAAATATAATTGGTGCTTCAAGTGTAGGTGTTGAAAAGTTTTGGAGAGGTCAAACTGCACCTGTTAATTATTTAATTGAAAATGGTCAACTTGTATCTCGTGAAGAGTATACAGATTTGTATCAATGGGCTATTGAAAATAATCTAATAATAGAAGATTCAGATTGGACAACTAATAAAAAATATGGATTTTACAGTTATGGTGATGGTTCAACTACATTTAGATTACCTGATTTAAGAAATTATTATTTGGTTGGTTATGATGAAAATTATCATAGTGGACTAGGAGTACATCAAGATGATACTTTACCTAATTTAACTGGTACATTTAATATTTCTGGTACAAATGAATCAAGTGCAACAATAGAAACAACTGCAACGGGTATATTTAAAATAAATACAAAAACCGAAAGAGCATATCCTATAACTGGTTCAACAACCCTTACAGATAATATTGTTGAAAATATAGAATTAGATTTATCTACACAAATAAAAACTAGTGATAGAGTACAACCTCGTTCTATACCAGTTAATTTTATAGTGTGTTACAAAAATATTTGGAGTAACTAAAATAAAAATATAATTAACATAAGGAGTTTAATTATGGGTTGTAATGGCAAAAAGAAAAAGTAAACTAGAGAGTCAATTGACTCTCTTTTGTTTTATATAGGAGGATTTATGAATATAGATAAAACAAATAATATTACTTTTGGTTATAGTACACTACTTTCACAATTATATAAAAAAGGTAAACTACCATCTGTACAATACGGTTTATATGGTCAAAAATTAACTTCTAAAACTGTTAGTAATGAACATCTTGTGCCACATAGTCAAGGTGGTAAAACAACCTTAAACAATATTGCTTTAGCTGATAGGTTTATAAACAGTAGACGTGGTAGTCAGGATATAAGATTATTTTTAACAAAAGAAATGATACTTAATTATTTAAAACAATTTATAAATGTAAAAATAAAAGAAGGTAAAAAATTAATATTTTCAGGTAATCAATATATTAAGTCTGTCCTACCAACATTTAAAAAATTAGGTTTTGATTTTAACATTTGACAACTAAGATAGACTTGTAATTTACAACATTTGGGTAAAATTAATGGCAGACAACAATATAATTTTAGTACGTGGTGACGATTCAAATTTTTTAAATCAGGTTTTATTAGTAATTTATTTCAAAACTAATTTAAACCTAGATAATTATAAAATGAGATTTACAATAGAAAATCCTACAAATTTAATGAAAACATTTGAGGTAATTAACAATGCTGTTGAAATTAATTTAGATAAAATTTTGACATCAACTTTAGAAGTTGGTATACATAAATGTAATATAAAACTTATTGATACTTTAAACAGAGTTAAAACAGTTAAAAATTTTGATATAAAAATAGAAAATGAATTTAACTCTGAATATATTTATCCTAATGAATATGAAGTAGAAGTTCAACTTGATGATGGTATAAATAAATATAAAAATTATAATGAATTAATTTTTAAACCTAGTATAAATGGTGTTGTATTAGAAGGAGATAAAAATTTTGATGAATTAGGTATAACTAAACATATGATTGGAATATCTAATGAAGGTATTAAAAGACATAATGAAGACCCTAAATCACATCAATATTTACAAGACCAAATTTTTAATAAACAAGACCGTTTAATAGCAGGTTCAAACATAACAATTATAAATGGTATTATTTCAGCATTAGGTGATAATGGTGGTGTAACTACAGATTATAAAGAACTTGGAAATAAACCAAAAATAAATAATATTGTTTTAGATGGTGATTTATCTTTAGATGAACTTGGTATACAACCTAAAGGTGAATATATTGATGAAGAAACATTAAATGCCAAAGGGTTTTTAACCACAGTTCCAACAGGATATATTACCGAACAAGAATTAGAAGAAAAGGGATTTTTAACTGAAATTCCTGATATATATTTTACTGATGAACAAAATTTAGAAAAATATTTTACTAAAGAAAAAGCCCAGAATAAACAAGATAAACTTATTGCTGGTGAAAATATTATTATAGAAGAAGATAATACAATAAAATCTATTATACCACCTAATTATGTAACAGAAGAAAAATTAGATGAATTAAATTATACTACTGATGAAAAGTTAAATACACTTTTAAATCGTAAACAAAACACTATTTTAGCTGGTGATAATATAAAATTATATCAAAATATAGATGGTACTTATACCATTTCTGCTTTAAGTCCTAAAGACCAAGCAGTTATAAATAGTTATAATGCTTTAAAAAACTTACCTACAATAAATAATGTTTTACTTGTAGGAAATAAAACTTTAGATGAACTTGATATACAACCCAAAGGTGAATATCAACATATTTTAACTGCTGGTGATAACATTGAAATTACAGAAGATGAAAATAATAATACTATAATAAAAGCAAATATACCAGATAATATTTGTACAGATTTAGAATTAACTGCTGGTTTAATGACTAAAGCAGATAAATCCGATACTTTAGAAGGTTATGGTATAACTGATGCTTATACTAAAATAGAGATTGAACAACATTTCAATGAAGATTTAAAACGTAAAATTACTGATATAATTATTGATGCACCAAATGGTGTAGCTGAATATACAGAACAAACACTTACTGCTAAAAATGGTTTAACTATTTTATACTCTAATGGTTTAAAAAACAATTTTTATAAAAATATTGAACTTACTTTAGAGAACGATATTACAACTAATATTTCAGAAATTGATTTTGATGATATTTATAAAGAATTTTATTTAGCTTTATTGTATAAAAACGAACAATTTACTTTAAAAGTATATCCAAAAGAATTATTTAATGTAATAAACTATGAAGTTATACCAAATACACAACAAGGTTATATAAAAAATTTAGCAGATAATAAATTCTATCAAATGGTTTATCAAGGTCATGGTATTTATCAACCATCCCAGATTATAACTAAAATTATAGGGAGTGGTACAAGTATTGCTGATGAAAATGGTAAAATTAAAATCACATCTTTTATACCATATAGTTCATACAGATTGGTTAATCAAGATGAATTATTTCAGCAAACTAAGAATTTACAAACTAAATTATCTTTCGGTGAAAACTTTGAAGTAATAAATAATCAAGTTTCTTATAAATTACCATTTAATGTTGTAACTAAAGAATTTTTAATAGAAAATGATTATGTTACACAAGTTAATATAAATGATGCAGTGAATATCCATAATACAAATTCTAATTCACATCAAGATATAAGGCAAGAAATAAAAAATATTAAACCTACAAAAATTAGTCAACTAATAAATGATTCTCAATTTATTACACATGAAAATATGCAAGATTATGTTAGAGGACAATTACAGCATTATGCAGAAATTACAGACATTCCAGATGCACGAGAGTTTGTTATACATGATGATTTTAATAATTTAGTGAAAAAAGTTGAAGAATTACAAGCTCAAATAGAAAATATTCTAAATAATAAATAGGAGGATAATGTGACTTTTAATTTTAATTCTATTAGTATAACACCTAAAAAAACTATATTATTTTTAAGTTTATTATTTTTAAGTTTATTATTTTTAATACAACCTGTTTTTGCAACAGAAAATACACCAGAACAAACTATAGAAAATAATCAAACTTATTTTACTACCAATATTCAAAAACAGCCACAACAAAATGGTTCTAAACAAGGTATAAAAAATCATTTTTCCTTTTTTACAATCAACGTCAATGTTAATGGTAAAGTCGAAAATTTTTTTCCACCAGAAAAACAATAAAATAAAACTATATATTTATCCTATTGTGAGTTTACCAAAATTAGAACTTTCTGGTATAGAATTTAAACTTATTTATGAATTGGAGAATAAAAATGAAAATATCAAAAATATTCACATTCTTAAAAGAAAATAATATACTTGTAGATATTAAAACTAAACTTATAAAAGTTATTGAACATGAAAAAGAAGATTTAGAAACTAAATTAAAAGTGTTTTTAGCAGATAAATCACCAAAAGTAAAAAATGCTTTTATAAACTATCTTATGTCAAAAATTCAACTTCCTTTTTATTTGAAACCTTTTAAAGGGTTAGTTAAAAAGGTATTGACTAAAAATATAAATAGAGTTGCAGAATTTATAATAGCTAATTTATAAAGGAGTGTGTAAATGACTTTATTTAATAATGATTTTTTTAAAGATATGACATTAGAACAAATTCAAGAGTGGATAAACACTAATAAAGATATTTTGGTTGGTAGTGCAATTTTTACAAGAAATGCATCTGTTACATCAAAAGTTGTACAATGGGCTGAAAAATGGAGATGTAAAGATTGTAAATTTACACCTTCTCATACTGGTTCTATTGTTTCATTTGAAGATGATATATATATATTTGATATGAAACCATTGCGTGCTTCTAAACAACCTTTAGATTTATATCTATTTAATACAAAAGATGAGTTTATTATTGTTTTACGTAATTTTAAACTTAATGACAAAATGTTTTCAAAAAATATACTAGAACATGAAGGAGAATTTTACCCTTTTATGTCCGCAGTTAGAAGTGTATTTACAAAAAGAGAATCTAAATGGAGAAGACACTGTTCGGAATTGCATTTAAGAGAATTGCAAAAACAAGAAGTTTATATAAGTGTAAATCCTGAGATTACACCAGATGAGTTGTTACATATTATGCAAACAAATTTGTAAAAATTTTTTATAAATAATTTGTTTTTTACAAAGTACTTTCTAATATAGAATTGTAGAAAGTCAAAAGTGTAAAGTTAAAAAGTTGAAAAAGAGAATAAAGAAAATATTACATCTGACTTTCTATAAGTCAGATTTTTTTGCATGCAAATAAAAGGTGAAGTGTGTTGCCTGAATACACACATAGTTAAATAGAGGTTAAATTTAGGAGGTAAACTAATGGCTACATTTAACGAGTCATATCAAACTAGTGATGAAGGAGGAAAAAGTATGACAGATGGTACTACTATATCTGGTTTAGGCGGTTTTGCTACAGGTGCTATTCTTGGTGGTTTAGTAGGTTGGGCATTCGGTGGAAACGATTTTGGTAGAGGATATGGATATGGAGCTGTACCTTTCCCAGTAAACGTTAATGCTGGTCACAACTGTGGATGTGGATATTCATGTGCAGAAGTAGCTAATCTAACTGCTACAAAAGATGCTCAATATGCACAATTAAACGCAACTCAATCAACAGAATTTAATATTTTAAATACAATGAGCAGAGATAATACTGCTATGGCTAAAGACTTGTGTGGATTCGCATATGAAAATGCTATGTTGTCTAACCAAGTTCAAGGTAAAATAGCAGAAGCTTCTGCAAAAGCTGATTTATGTTGCTGTCAAACACAAGGTATGATTTCAAGAATTGTACCAGAACTTAAACAGTTCTATTTAGAAGACGAAGTAGCAAAATTGAGAAATATTAATGCACAACAAAATACACAATGTGGTTTTGATAAAGTTAATATGAATCTTGATGGTATTGGTTGCGGTATTAAAGCAATTTTACATAAACTTTATGAACCTGCAACTGCTACTACACCAGCTGCTTAGTTTTATAGGGAGGATTACTCCTCCCTTGTTTTTAAATTATATGTGATAAATGGAGAATAAAAAATGAGCTATAACTTAAATTTTTATCCAAACGATTTTAATCAAAGTGGTTTTAATAATATGTATAATCCTTATTCAAGCATGATGAATACAAATGATTTAAGTGCACAAAAAATACAAGCGGAAACTGAAAATAGATTACAACAAATTAATCAATTACAAAATAATTTCCAAAATCCCTTTAATCAACAAACTAATCAACAACAAAGTAAAAAACCTTATTATTTATTTTGTGGCGAAAAGGAAGTATGGGATGAATTTTTGAGATTAAATTATAGCATAACTGAACAAGCTATATTTGACGATTATAAATTATTTTTACAAGCTAAGCAAGAATTAGCAGAAGAACAAGGTAAAAGTAAAATTGACACTATGAAAGATAGAATTAGAAATAAAGATGTAGATAAGAGATTTATAAATGTCGATTCCACAATTAAATCAAATGTCAAACCAAATATTCAACCAACAATTGAACAACCAGTTCAGTACCAACCAACTATTGTCAACGGAAACAGTGACAGCGTTGATATGGGGTATAGTAGCGAACCTAATAACGGATTATCTAAACAATGTGGGTTCAAGCCTAAAAACACTGATAGAAAGAAGTAATATAAAAGAAGATACAAAAAAGGATGAAAATATGGGTTTAATGGATTTAGTAAATGTTAATTATAAACAAGTTTTTAATGGATTAATGCAATCACAAGATGCACAAAGTATGATGGCTGATTTTTTAAATCACTGTTTATTACATTGTGAAGAAACAAGAGAATGTGTAATAGATATTCTTTCAAAAGATGAAAATTTTAATAAACTTATTGACGATTCAATAGAAAGAGTTATTAAAAAAAGTAAGATGAAAACAGAATACTTTACAGAATAATATAAGAGGTGGAAAATGGTTAAAAAGAGTGAGTTTAAAGAAGTTATAGAAATAGCCAAAGAAAATAATAAACTAGATGAGTTTAACGCAATAATGGATGATTACTTTTGTGAACTTGAAAAATATCATCCTCAAACATACGTAAACTTGATGAAAGAATTACATAAATTAGGTGTACAAACAAACATTACTAGCAAGGCTGAACTAGATAAGTATGTTAAACACATTTATCATAAAAATATGCCAGACCTGTGGACATTAGAACAAACTACTAACGTGGCAAAAGAAATTGATATCGACTTTGATAAATGGAGATTTAACCCTTATATGTTCAACTATGTGATGAACATGATGAGGTCAGATTATTATGACGAGTTCAAAAAGATGTTTGCAACCAGTCCTTTGATGAAACAAACTATTTTAGATAGTCCTAGCTTTTATGCACATTTAGCAAAGGCTTGGTTAAATGATGAAGATGCACCACCAGATAAAGCAATATGGTATATTAAATTTGTTAATGGAGAATTAACATGTTATACCAAGGAGGAAAAATAATGGGTTACTTTAAGGAAGAAAATTACAAAGAAAAAAGAGTGAATAATGTTTCTAAATCAGAAGAATTATTAAACAAATTAAGTAAAATATGCTTAGACGAACTCATGTTTTCCTCTGATGCTTATATCTGTATGATTGAACTTAATTTACACGGTTATAAAAGATTGCATAGATATTTATCTAAAGAATTTTACAACTTATATTTAGAACTTCAAAATAAAATTGTTGAAAAATACGATAGAGCTTTACCAATGCCTAAAGAATTTAAAAAGTATACTACAGATAGTTTAAAAGAACACTTAGAGCATTGGACAGAGATTTTAAAAGAACATTTAAAAGAAGTTGGAGAGATTATAAAAGGTGTATTTGAAGAAGATGGTTATATACCTTGTGTAGCTCAAAAAGTACAAAAGAAATTATATAAAAATATAATTAAAAATGAAAGAGCTTTACAAAAATTTGAAGATTGTGATTGGTCTTATGAAGTGATATATCAACATGATTATTATCTACATTCAAAGCTCAAAGAGTTAGAAGGTGGATATAACTAATAGTTAAACTTATCACATATAAGTAGAGCACTGCGTTAGCAGTGCTCATTTGTGTAGTAGAGGAGGAAAGTGTATATTTATAATGTTAAAAACTCTAATTCTTCTTCTTGTGGTTCAATATATTGTGTACCATTACGAATAGACCAATACCAGTCTATAATTTTATTTACTTCTTTTGCAGAATGTTTTACCATTTGTTTTGGTATTTCAAATTTTTTATAAGAATTTCCTATTAAATGAATCTGATAAATGTAAAAATCTGGTAAATCTTTATCTGATAAATGCGACATATCAGTTCTTTTTAGAAGTTCATTATATATTGCTAATTGTCTACTATAAGGTTCTAATTGTGATTTAGTTTTAAATTTAGGTTTGCCAGTTTTTTTATCAGTTCCACTAGTAGTTTTGAAATCAATTATAGAAAATTTATTATCTTTATATCCAACTAAGTCTACAGACCCTTGTATATAATCTGGTACACTTAAAAATATTTCACTATAAATCAAATCTAAATTTATCAACTCTTTAAGAATAAAATTAGGTAAAGTTTTTAATGCTTTATTTATAATTTCTGACTTTAATTCTTCTAAATTTACGACCTTATGTACAATTTCCTCATCTTCAAATGCTTGGTAAATATATTTTTTTAAATCTTTTGTTATTTTATTTATTATTAAACTATCAGTATTTTTACCACTATTTTTAAGTTGTCCAATTATAGGTTTATCTTTCAACCTACTATCTTTATCGCAAAGATATAATTCCAAAATTTTATGAGTTACTGTACCTAAATTAAGTATATTTTGTGTTGTTTTTTCGCTTTCTGTTGTAACTACATTATTATTTAACCACTTAATTAAAAATTTTTCTTTATCTATATTCATAGGATATAATTTATAGGAGAGCTGTGTTACACTTGGTGTTTCAGCATTATACTCTTCACCTCTATTTTTTGATGTAAACTTTTCTTCTAATATCTCTTTGATTTTATCTGTATCTTCTATAAGTTCAAAATTAAATGGTTCAGGTTCAAAGAAATATTTTAAGTTTAAAAACTTCTGTTTATCTCTTCTGTAAATTGTAAAATATTCATTATTTATCTTGTGTCGTACAAAAATTAACATATAAATCCTTTATAATATAAGTGTAACATATACACTTTATTTTGTCAAGTGTTTTTGATAAATTAATTTATGTAACTCAACTATATATTCATGAAGTAGTTTGGAAGTTTTAACTTCCAAACTTTCATATTCTTTTTGTATATCTTTTTTATTTATATTGTTGTTTTGTCGCTTTAACTTTTTGTACATAATGTTGTGTTTCTTTATATGGTGGTATACCATTATATTTCTCTACAGCTCCTGCTCCAGCATTATATGAAGCAATTACTTTATCCTCATCTTTATATCTTTGTTGAAGTATTGCTAAATATTTTATACCACCAACTATATTCTCTTCTGTATTATAAGGATTTACACCTAAAGATTTCGCAGTGGCTGGCATAAGTTGATATACACCTGTAGCATTTGCACTACTTCTTACATTTTGTCTTTTGCCACTTTCTACTTGTGCAATAGAATGTGCTAAAGCTGGGTCAACACCAAATTGTTTAGAATATTTATCAATTAATTTATTGATATTATCTATATCATTAGATACTTTTATGGTTTTAGTAGAAACACCTTTAATATTATGTTCATTTCTTTCTACTTGTGATAATATTAAAGTTTGATTATCATTTAATGATGTAATATTTTTTTGTAAATTATCAATTCTATAACTCATAAAGCATAACACTGATATAAGTAAAATCCAAGTTATACTATCATGTGTTAATTTAACTGTTTTAAATTTTTTATAAAATTCTGATAAATTCATTATTGTTTACCTTTCATATATTTTTTATAATCTTTAATAAAATTTTTAAGTCTAATATCTTTTGTATTATTAAAACTCCTAATCAAACCAAATGGTGTATATGTGTTTTTATTATAAACTTTATATAATAAATTATTATCTACTATTACATAATATGGAATATTTTTTTACATATTTACCGCAAGAAGTTTTAATTCTTTTATTATGACATTTTTCACGATATTTAATTTGTTTTTTAAAATTCATAATTATACCTCATTTGTTTATACTATCATAAATAATTTTAAATGTCAAGAAGTTCTAAACTATTTTCTAAATTATCTGCTTGTATTTCTGTAAATACATACTCTTTTAGTGTATCACATTGTTCATCAATAAGTTCATCTAATTCATTATTATCAAAATCTTCAAGCTGCTCAACCTTCATATAAATATCTGTAATAGTTTTACGTTCGATTTCACTAACATTTGTATCATATAATATTTTTGTAAAAAATTCTGTAAAATCTATTTTTTTATTTGGACCAAATTGTAAAATATATGGCGAAATTATTTCGGTTAATATTTTTTTATAAAAAGGGTCTAAATATTGCTGTGCACGTATAATAAGTTCTGCACAAGCTTTAAAATTATCAAAATTTGGAGCAAAACAAGTTGATAATAAAATCTTTTGAGCATAAATTGGTCTACTATCCCAAGTTATATTACTCATATTAGTTTTTTCTTGTTTTTCATTATAATATTTTACTTTGCGATATATATCATTTTCTGGTATAGAAAGTTTATTTGCAACTAATTCTATATACTGCTTACGGTCTAAAAAGTTCTGTATACTTGCTAATTTTGGAATTAAAAAATTTATACAAGCAGTTTTTTCTTCTATGTTCTTAGGGTTTACTTTTTTTAAATCACAATTTATAACAAATTCGTTGTATATTTTTGCATGCTTAACTAATTCTGTAAATTCTTCACGTGTATGTTGTGATAAATACATATCTGGGTCACATTTTGAACCATCTTCATTTCTTAAATCTACAATATACACTTTAGCATAAGGTATATTTTTTTTAATTGTATCATAAAATTTACTTAATGGACTTACACCGTTATCATTTACTTTTAAAATTGCACCATCTTCTACACATACATAAAAAGTTGATGTATATTTTTTTAATAAGTTTACTTGATGATCTGATATATTTAAACCGCTTACGGCTACACTATTTACAATACTTTTTTGGTGACATTTAATTAGGTCTATTTCTCCTTCCACACATATTACAGATTTAAAGTGTTTTATGTATTTTTTAGCCTGATATAAACCAAATAAGTGTTCAGATTTGTTATATATTTCTGTATTAGAAGTGTGCATATATTTTGCTCCATCTTTTTCAATACAAAGTCTACCAGTAAAGCTTACAATATTTCCATGTTCATCAAATCTTGGAAACACAACTCTATCACGTCTAAATTTACTGTACCATTCACCTTTTTCATTTTGAACAAGTAAACCTAAAGTTTTTAAACTTTCTTTTTCAGGTATTTTATTTAATCCACAACCTATTTTAAATTCTTGAATTATTTTAGGTGATAAACCACGAATTTGAGTTAAATAATTCCAAGCATTTGTATCTGCTTCAAGTTGTTGTATAAATTTATTACACATAATATTATTGATATTATATAAACCTTTTTTATGTTCACGTTCTTTTATAATTTCTTCATCTAAAACAAGTTCTACACCATACATTTCGGCAATATCTTGTACTGCTTCTGAAAAAGAAACGTTAAAAAATTTTTGGTAAAACGAAAATATATCACCTCCTGTATTACAAGAACCAAAACATCTCCAAAGTCCATAATTAAGGTCTATACAAAGGGAAGGGCGACTCTCAACGTGCCAGCAACAGGCACTAAATGCCCTATTTGCACCAGTACGTTTAAGTTCAGGTAAATATTGTTTATAAAATTCAAAATAATCAATTTTAGATTTTATTTCTTGTAATTGTTCTTTAGTGTATTGACTCATGTTTACCTCTACTCTTACAATTAAAAAATATCATGTTGTACAAAAAATGTCAAGATGATGTTTATTATATCTTATTATAAAAACTTTTGTTTTAGAAGTAAGTTTAAATTTGAGTTAATTTAACCCTTGTGTATCAAGGATTTCAAGAAGTATATTTTTTTAAAACTCTATTTTATACAACTTAGTCCAGTTAATTTTCTAAAACATTTTCTGCAAACAGATTTGTATTCAACATTTAAACTTTCCATCAAAAGTGTATCTGAATCTGGAGAAACATCAATTTTATCATCTACTATACGTAAACATCTACTTGCTTTTTTACCACAATAATCACACTTGGCATTTAAAACAATTATACTATCAGCATATGGTAAAACTCTTTGTGTAACATCAAATGAACGGCACATATAATCAAGCTGTAAGCCAAACAAGTATACATCTATTTCATGTGTATCACAGTATTCCAAAAATGCCATAAATTCATCAATTTGTTCAGAATTACATAAAAATTGAAATTCATCAAGTAATATAACATCTAAATTATCAATATGATTATATAAATCTTTTACCTCAAAAATTTTTATTGCTTTAGTTCTTTTATCATGTTCTCTTGAAACTACAAAATTTTCGCACTTATTACACGATGCTGGATAAAAAACTTTAAACTTTTTATCTTTTAAAAAAGTAGTATAATCCACTAAACTTGCAGACTTGCCACTGCGCATCGAACCTATGATTACATGTAACATTTATATCTCCTTTATATCTCTAATTTTATTTTACCACAAAAATATTAAAAGTCAAATAAACTGAAATTCAAGTATATATAGCGTTTCAGAAAAGTATTGACTTTTATTTATGTTCATGGTATAATTTAGTATACTTAGGTGGTATACAAAAAGTTATACTTTAAAGTAAACCACTTAATACATGAGTGTAAATACATGAGTGTAAATACATGAGTGTAAATACATGAGTGTAAATACATGAGTGTAAATACATGAGTGTAAATACATGAGTGTAAATACATGAGTGTAAATACATGAGTGTAAATACATGAGTGTAAATACATGAGTGTAAATACATGAGTGTAAATACATGAGTGTAAATACATGAGTGTAAATACATGAGTGTAAATACATGAGTGTAAATACATGAGTGTAAACTTATATTTATACTTAATATTATACTACCTAATAAAACTTTTTATTTAAAGTTATACTTATAAGTATAAATATAAGTTTAAAAATAATTATACCAAATTGTATACCACATGATATACCACTTGACAAATAAAAAAAAGTATGATATGTTGAGTATACAATTTTAAAAGAAGGAGATATAAATGTCAGTAACAATTAAAAATGCACAAGTCACATGGTCAAACATGTTAAACAAACTTGACAAAAAACTTTTAAGTAGAGAATTTTGTATTGAACTACCCTCTGATTCACCAGAAATTAAACAACTTTGTGAAGAATTTAAAATGCTAGAAGAAAAAGCTAAACTAGCTTATACTGAACAACAGGGTAAAAAAGTAAAAGGTGCTTCGCAAGAAAAAGGTCTAGGAGCTTATTTATTTTCAGAAAATGATTATAACCCTGGATACACAAGATTAAAATTTACCATTTTTAATATCAATGATGTAGAAGAAACTCTTGAAGATGGTTCAAAAGTGAAAAAACGTGTTGAACGTTTAAACCCTGTATATAAAAATTTAGATTTTTGTTATAAAATCAATAATAATGGTCAAAAAGAATACACAATTGATGGTTCAACTAAACATTGGTTGCCATTAAGTGAAAATATTGTTGATATTAAATGTTCACTAGTAGCTTCTTATAATAAAACTGATAATAGAGTTACAATCAGACTTAAAGCTGATGATGTATGTATCATTAAAGCAAGTGATTTTAACAAAGGTTCAGGTTCAGGATTTATTACTTTATCTACAGAAAATGAAGAAATTGAACAAAGAGTTGAACAAGTCAAGCCTGTAGAAACCAGTGAACAATTTACAGCGGAAGAGTTATCAGAACTTGATATTTAGGAGGTAAAAATGGAAGTAAAAATTGGTAAAATAGATTTTTCTATTACAAATAATGGTACACCAAAAGTTTTAATTTTCCCAGAAGGTGCAGATTATAATAATAATTCAGAAGCCATTGAAATTGTTGGTGAAGAAGTAATCTATGCCATGACTCGTAAAGCTGGTGAGATTATTACTATTATTGAAAAAGGTAAATGGAAAAATTTAGAAATACCTGCTGATTATTTAAAAGCTTTAAATTCACCAACTTATGATAGAATTAAAATTTTATTTAAACGTTCAGTAAGTGGTTTAAATAAGGCAGTAAATGGTAATAGAACACAAATTGATTTAGATACAGCTAAAATTTTATTAACATCTAATTTAGAAGTTCAATTAAAAGTACAAAATTTTATTTTAGAAACTTTACAAAAATCAAATACTGTATTTGCAAAACAGGTGGTACAAGATTTGGGTTCAAAAGACAGTGCAACACAGTATAATGCTTGGGAGGTTGTAAATGATTTAACTAATAGACATTTAAACGAGCTAGGTAAAGAATATTCTATTTTAAATGATGATACAGAAGTTGAAGTTGTAAATGTGTCAACAGACACAAAACCAAAAAGTAAAAAGAAGTCTTAAACACACCTCCTATTAATAATGTAGAGAGTCCGCAAAGACTCTCTTTTTGTGTGTATATAAGTTTACTATAATAGAATTGACGATAGAGTAAACTTGACAAATAAACAACTAAATAGTAATATATTTTCAGCTCTTGCTCTCTATCGTCATAATGCAAGAGCTTTCTTTATATAAAAGGAGATTAAAAATTATGGCGAAACAGAAAATTATACCCCAAAAATGTATGCCGATAAAGAGCTTAAAAATAAATCAGGTATATACCAAATTAGAAACTTGCAAGATGGTAAACTTTATATTGGTAGTGCTATAGATTTACATAAAAGAAAAATTCAACATTTTGGAAGGTTAAGACGTAAAGTGCATGGCAACAAGCACTTACAAAACGCTTATAACCTTTATGGTAAAGAAAATTTTATATTTGAAGTTATAGAATTTGTTGAAAATAAAAATAAACTTTTAGAGTGTGAACAATATTGGATGGATAGATTTTTAGTCTATAATGATGAAAATGGTTATAATATACAACCCAGAGCAGATAGAACAAAAGTAGCAGAAGAAACTAAATTAAAATTAAGAGAAATAACCATACCCAAATCTAGAGCAGTAATTTGTGTAGAAACTGGAATTAGATATCAATCGGTATATGAAGCAGAAAGATGTACTGGAGTTGATGAATCAGCTATTAGAAGATGTTGCTCGGGTAAAAATGAAATAGCAGGTGGCTACCATTGGTACGAAGAGAATGTAGGATATATACCTTATATTCATAAACCAGATAATTCGATACCAGTAGTATGTTGGGAAACAAATGTAAAATATAAAAATGTAAAAGAAGCTAGTCAAAAAACTGGTATTGATTATTCCTCTATATTAGACGTGATACATAAGAAAAAACATTATCATACGGCAGGTGGATATCACTGGTATAAAAAAGATGATAAAATATCTTTAAAAGATATATATTTATCTAATAAAAATAAAAAACCAATTTTAAGATTAGAAGATAATAAAATATTTTTTAGTGTAAATGAAACTGCTAATGAATGCAATATCAATAGAAGAATATTTGAAAATATAGATAAAAAAGCATTTATAAAAATAAATAATTTTCACTATGTTGATTTACGTAATTTCTTGACAAATGATGTCTTATATGATAATCTTAAAATAGAAGGTATAAATTATGACAGAAATAAATTTAGAGAAAGTTTTAAATAAAGATTGTGTAAATTTAGAGCAAAAAATATTGAAATCAATTTTTAAATCTAATTCAAGTTTATTGGATGTAATAGATATTATAACACCTCAAATGTTTACTTTATCTGATTATGCTTATATATATCAGGCTATGATTGATTTATATAAAGAAGATAGTGCAATAACTCTCGAAACAGTACAGTTAAAAATTGAAGATTCGGGATATTGTATAGATTCAAGAATTTTACAAAAACTTTATAATGAAGGTTTTACTACAATTAAAATTAAAGAAACAGCAAATATTTTAAAAGAATTATACCAACGTAGATACATATTAGAAAACCTACATAATATAGTAGAAGAACAAGAAAACACACCGACTTTGAGTCAAAATATATTAGAACAAGTAAATAATATAGCTATAAAAGCTGGTGAAAAAATAAGTTATAATCATCAAGCTACACGTTGTTTTAATAATAGAAATAAATTTTTGTCAGATATAGAAGTAAGATTAAAAAATCCAATTTCAGAACAGGGTTTAACAACTGGTTGGAATACAATAGATACAGAATTAGGTGGCTTTATTAGAGGAAATTTAATATGTCTGTGTGCAAGTTCTGGTGCTGGTAAATCTTGGATTTCTTGGGAAACTTGTATACAAATGTGTATGGCAAATCCTTCTTTAAAAGCACTTTACTTTAGTTTAGAAATGAAGAAAGAAGAGCTTGAAAGTCGTGCCATATCTATAATTACAGGTATACCAACTGATGCAATAGATAGACCCAGAAATTATTTTAAAAAATTTGATGAACAAGGTATATTTCATGATTATTATTTAGAAGATAAAGAAAAAGTAAAAAAATTCAAAAATGACATTTCAAACGCAATAGATATACTTTCAAGTCTAAATATTACTATTGATGATGAAGGTGGTTTAAAAATAGAAGACATATTAGCTCGTACACAAAGATATGCTTTGAAAAATGATGGAATTGACCTTATATTTATAGACCACACATATTTACTAAGGAATATAAATGTCGATATGGGTACATCTGATGAGTTTGGTAATATTTATTACTCACTTAAAAATACAGCAAAAAAATTTAATTGTGTAGTATATGCCTTACACCAATTAAATATGGAGGTTAAAAATAATACTGATAGAAGACCAAGCATTTATAATATTCGTGGTTCTTCACAAATTATAGATAATTGTGATATTTTAATGTTATTATATAATTCTAATATTCATAAAGATTTAATTAAACAAAATCCTGAATTAAAAAATGTAATTGATATAACTTTTGGTAAAGTACGTTCAAATAAACTACCAGACAATATAGATTTAGAGTTTACCAATTATGGTTTTAAGGAAAAAAAGATAAATGAAGGTGGTACAAATATAATATTTGGGGAAATTACATTAGATGAGTGAAGAAAATAAATATAAAGAAGCTAAAGTATAATTTAATGGTATAGAAATGAAACCTTTTAATAATATGGATATAAGAATGTATTATATGAATGTATTAGAAGATTTAAATACAGGATTATACTACAGTGGTAGCAAAATAGGTTTTACAAGTTTAGGTGATGATACTTTATTTTTTAAAACTAATGATGAAGCATGTGGATATATAGATACTGCTATAGAACATGTTTTGCATAAGAAATTTTTAGAATATTGTAAATTAGAAAATATTACACCTAAATATGAAGATGAAGTTAAATATCAAAAATTACGCAGAAATGATTATAAACTTATTCCAAAAAATATAAATATTGAGGTTACAAATGAGCAAGAATAAAAAGATTTTAAGTTGTGACTTTAGTTTAACTGGCACATGTTTTTTTTATAATATTGGTAGTTTAGATAATTTTGAGTTTAAATATTTTAGTGATAAAAAGTTTGATTTTAAAAATAATGAATGCATAGAGATACCAAATGATTATAAATCAGAAGACAAACTTGATTTAGTTATAAAAGAGTTTTTACATTTAGTACAAGACCGAGATTTATTTATAATTGAATCACCATCATTTAATTCATTGAATAATAATTCTGCTTTTAAAGATGGATATGGTATTATGTCATATTTTTGTCGTATATTAGGTATTCAAACTATCCTTGTACCACCTATTTCATTAAAGTTATTTACAACTGGTAATTCAAAAGCTGTTAAAGATGATATGAGAATAAGTTTACTTCAAGATTATAAAATTGACTACAAAGAAATATCTAAATCTAAATGGGATAATATTTGTGATAGTCGTGCTTTATACGAACTTGGTAAAACTTATTTAGAATACAATAGATTGCCTGCTAAAAAAGGTTGTGTAGACACCTCTGATATCAAACCTGTAGAATGTTTACCTTTGCATAAACAGCAGGTAATATATAAACTTTATGGTCGAGAAGATTTGTATAAAGAAGTAGTTAAAAGAAGAAATAAAAACAAGATTGACAAATAAAGTATAATATGGTAGTATATAAATATGTTAAATATATTATATTATATGTTTTTAATATTTATTGTTGTTTTCATAATATTATTTATTTATATATATATTAGGTATAATAAATATGTAGATGATGAAAAACTTTGTTGGTATTATACTAAAAAGAAAGATATAACAATAGGTTACGCAAGATATATATAAAAAATCTATTTATAAATATTTTGAATTTTGCAATAAATATGAGTTATTGAGATTTGTCGGTAAAAATAATTTATATAATGATGATATACTTCTTATTGAAGAAGGCAATCATAAAGTTTATCTTATAGCAAATTGGAGAAAAGAAGTGAAAAAAGAAGATATTTTAAAAAGAATTGAAAATGCAGAACGTGAATTACAAGAAGCTAAAAAAGAGTTAGAAAATATAAATAAAGTTACACATAGATGGTTTCCTGATGATTCTCAGCACTATTTTAGGATATTAAATGATGGTACAATAAATAATTGTGTTAATTATAACAATACTCAAACAAAATCAGATTATAATTTTGGTAACTGTTTTAAAACCCAAGAAGATGCACAAAGAGCTAGTGAACGAATAAAAATTAAAACACAATTAGAAGACATTGCTCTTGAATTAAATAAGGGGAAAACTATAGATTGGGAAGATAGTTCTCAACATAAGTATTGTATTAGTTATAATTTTGATGATTCTTGTTTGGGTTTAAATTATAATTTCAGTATAAAAATTGGAGGTAATGTATACTGTTTGGATAGTTCTTTCTTAGATATTGCAATAGAACGTATCGGTAGAACTAATCTTGAAAATTATATGAAAGGAGAATAATATGAAATTAGGTTTTTGTTGTGATTTCTTAGAAAGATATTGGAGTGTAATTGAAGTTGAAAATTCCGAGCGTAGAATTAAAATTGAAGGTGGCACTATTAAACATCTTTTATATGAATTGTGTGAAACTGTTAATATAATGAGTAATAAAATTAAAGAACTGCTTAATTCAAACGAGATTAATAAAAAATGTGTTTCAGATATTAATTTATTAAAAGATGAAGTTTTTAAAATAAAATATCCTGATTTGCAAACTTTTCTTAAAGATAAACCACATGCTATATGGCCAAGTTTAGACCCAATATATCGAGAAAATTTACGTGATTATTTAAGAAATAAATATAATGATGAAGGTGTAATTTTTACTTATGATTACGAAGTACCACGTTTACAATATTCTGTAAATATAAATGGTAAGAGAACAGTATGTTTTCAACAAATTATAGATGAATGTGAACAGGTTGTAAATGAACTAAAATGTAATAAAAAAGGTGGTAAAAAGAGTGGAAGAAAATAGACTTTCAGAAACAGAAGTTAACCAAAAAGTTGAAAAAATAAAAGAGCGTATAAAACAGCATACACTCAAAAAAGTAAAAATTGGCAATAGTATTTATACGGACCAGCAAATTGTACAACATAAGTCTAAAAAATCAAAGAGTCGTAAACTTACTAAAGTACAAAAAGCTAGTCGTAAAAAGAATAGAAGATAGAGGATTATACTAATGAAAAATAAAAAAGAATTAGTTTGTATGTTAGGAATGCGTGAAACTGGTAAAGACTATAATGCACAACATTTTGTAGGTATGGGTTATAAAAAGATTTGTTTTGCAGATAGTTTACGTGAAATGCTGTGGAAAATTTTAGGTTGGAAACCTGATAAAAATTTTAATTATGCTGATTTTAAAAAGTCTTATTTTTCAGCAGAAAAAGGAATTAAACTTTTAAAGTTTATACCATTTTTAAAATTTGTTGCTATAACTACAGGTCGTAGAATGTTACAAAATTTAGGTTCTGTTATTAAAGAATATTTTGGTGAAACAATTTGGGCTGATTTGTGGGGTAAAGAAGTTATAAAACAAGATAGAAATGTAGTATGTACAGATGTAAGATTTATCTATGAAGCAGAAAAGGCATTAAGCTTAACTCGCAAAGGTTATACCGTAAAATTTATATGGTGTTGTTATGAAAATGCTAATTTTGATGAAATTTTAAAAGATACACATGAAAGCGAAATGCTAAACCAACATATTTATTATAATCAAGATAAATATAATTTAGAAGATGGTTCTGAAATTTCACATAAAGTTATAAAACAAATTATAAAAGATTTTAAAGAAATATACGGAAACTTATATTAAGTTTTGTAATAAAGTGGTATATTGCTATAATAATAGTGTATATACTATAACTTTTTGACTTTTCTTTTTAGTTAGAAAATTACCTCTTTTTAACTATCCCAGATAAAATATCTGGGTTTTTTTTGTTTACTTGACAAATTGTTAATTTGGTGGTATATTAAGGTTGTATAAAATATATGTCTTACTAAAATAAAAGTGAGACGTAAAAGTAAATAAAAAAACAATATACAGTATATATAAAATCTCTACTTTTTACGTCTCAGGTAGAGATTTTTCTTATAAGGAGACGTAATGAATAAAGTAGAGTTTTACCCAATAGTATATGAAAATAATAAATTATATGTGCATATTCGTAAAACGCCTAGTGAAAATGGTGTATATAAAAAATATTTTGGTATAACAAAATTAAAGCTTCAATATAGATGGGGTGAAGAAGGTAAGGGGTATAGCAGAAAGAATAAGAGAAGAGAACATATATATTTTTATAAAGCAATTTTAAAACATGGCTGGGATGAAGGTTTTAATCATATACTTATATTAAAAAACTTAACACGCAAAGAAGCGGAAGAGTTAGAAAAATATTTTATAAAATACTATAAAACTAATGATAAAAATTTTGGTTATAATTTAACAAAAGGTGGAGATGGTGCAATCCCAAATAAAGAAGTTTGTCAAAAAATGAGTGAAAGTAGAAAAGGTGAGAAGCATTGGAACTATGGTAAACATTGGAATAAAGAGGTTAAAGATAAAATGAGCAAGTCGCATAAAGGTTTACATGTTGGCAAAAAAAATCCAATGTATGGAAAACATCATACAGAAGAAACACGTAAAAAGATAAGTAAAATAAATTTAGGTAAGAAAAAGCCTAAAATAAGTGAATTTGCCAAAACAAGAATTGGAAATAAAAATTCATTTTATGGAAAACATCATACAGAAGAAACAAGAAGTCATTTAAGTGAAATAAAAAGTATAAAAGTTATAAGATTAAGCGATAATAAAGTTTATAAAAACTCTATTGTTTGTGGCGAAGATAATAATTTAAGTAGCACTGCAATACAAAACCATTGTAAAAATAAAGTTTTGAATCCACAGTTTGCATACTATAAAGAAGTTGACAAATAAATAAAATTTTGTTATACTATATTTAGAGGTAACAGTAAATGTCAAACTATATTCCATTTCATACTCATGATTGCCTAGGTTCATTACTAGATAGCACATTAAAATTAGAAGATTACGTAAGTTGGGCTGTAGCTAATAATATACCAGCTATTGGTGTTATGAATCATGGAAATTTAACATCTTCATTAAAATTGTTAAATTTGTGTAAAAAAAATAATATGAAACCTTTAGTTGGAATTGAATTTTATGTAACTGAAAATAAATTAGACGAAAAAGGTAATAAAATTCGTGATAATCATCATTTATGTGCATTAGCTAAAAATAAAAATGGATATCACAACCTTATTAAACTACATAATTTATCTTGGAAGAATGATAGACATTATTATGACCCTCGTATAACATTGCAAGATTTATTACAATATAAACAAGATATTATTATAACATCAGCATGTATAGGTGGCATACTTGGCAAACCGTTTCTAAATGGAGATTTAGAAAAAGCAGAAAGTGTACTTAAATTACTTCATCAGGAGTTTAAAGAAGATTTTTATTTAGAACTTCAAGAACATAATTCATTTAAAGAAGAAGATAGACTTAAACAAACTGATTATAATAAATGGTTGATAAAAATGAGTAAACAATATGGTGTAAAATGTATTGTACAACAAGATGCTCATTATTATTTGAAAGAAGATTGGGAAGCACATCAAGTTTTGTTGTGTAAAAATACTGGTTCAAAATTAAGTAAACCAGCGTTTAGTTTTGATAGCCATGAGTATTATTTAAAAAATGAAGCAGAAATGTTAGAAACGTTTAGTGAATATCCACTACAGTTTATTGAAGAATGTTTTAAAAACACAAGTGAAATAGCAGATAAAGTAGAAGAATTTGAAATTGCAAACAAAAAATATACAATGCCTAATTTTGGTGATAAAAAAGATGTTTGTGATAAATTAAAACAGTTAACTAAAGAAGGTTTTATAAAAAGATTTGGTTCTACTACGTACAATAAAGAGTATATAGATAGAATTAAATACGAATTTGAAATTATAGAAAAAATGGATATGCAAGATTATGTGTATATGCTATATGATGTATATAAATATGCTAAAGATAATGGAATTTACAGGTCTTATGGTCGTGGTAGTATGGGTGCAAGTTTAATATTATATTGTTTAGATATTACACAATTAGACCCAGTAAAATATCATCTAATGATAGAAAGATTTATATCACCTGATAGAATTTCAATGATGGATGCAGATTGTGACTGGTCACCAGATGATAAACCAAAAATTGAAAAATATTTACGTGATAAATATGGTTGGGAAAATGTTTGTGGTATATCAACGTATAATGAATTAACAGCAAAAAGTGCATTTAAAGCTGTTGCAAGTGCACTTGATATACCATTTGATATTGCAAATAAAACTAGCAATTTTTTAGACTCTAATCTTTCTTTAAAGGAAAATTTTGAACAAAATAGTAATTTACGAAATTTTATAAAAGATAATAATTTACAAAAGGTATTTAATATATCTTTAGTTATAGAAGGAACATATAGTGCTAGAGGTCAACACCCATGTGCAAATGTTATATTTCCAAAAAGCTTTAATGAACTATGTCCTGTTGTAACAATGAAAGACCCTAATAATAATAAAGAAAGAGTTTTTGTGACTAGCTATAACATGAAAGAAATAGATGGTGAACTACGCTACCTTAAACAGGATTGTCTTGGGCTTAGAAATATACAGATTATACGTGAAGCGGATAAAATTATAAAAAAAAGACATGGTATACAATTAGATTTTCATAAAATAGATATAAATGATGAATTAGTATATAAAAAATTGAGCGAAGGTGATAATGTTGGAGTTTTTCAATTTGAATCTTCAATGTTTAAATCTTTATTAAAAGATGTTAAACCTACTTGTTTAGAAGATTTAGCAGTTATAACAGCTATTGGTAGACCATCTGCTTTACAATCAGGTCTTACACAACAATACAAAGATATAAGAGCTGGTAGGGCAGAAGAAGAATATATAGTACCAGAGTTAAAAGAGCCATTAAAAGATACATTTGGTTTAATGATATTCCAAGAATCTATGATGTTGACTTTGAAATATTATGCAGGTTTTTCTAATTCACAAGCTGATGTTGCAAGAAAAATTTGCGGTAAAAAACTAAAAGATAAAATTCCAGAATTAAAAAATATGTTTCTTGAAGGTGCAAAAAAAATGAATAGAAATATGGAAGAAGCAGAAGAGTTATTTGAAAAAATTCAACAATTTGCATCATATGGCTTTTCCAAAATACATGGGTTATTATATAGTATGATGTCTTATGCAACAGCTTGGTATAAAACTCATTATACCGCTGAATACATGTGTGCATTATTAAACTCTGTAACAGATGATATAGATAAATTAAATTTATATATATCTGAATGTTATCGCTTAGGTATAAAACTTTTACCACCTGATATAAATGAATCAGGTAAAGAGTTTACTGTTAATAATTCAGGAGATATTATATATTCGCTTAACGCAATAAAGGGCTTAGGAGCTTCCGCAGTGAACAATATTATTACAGCACGTAAAAATGGAAGTTTTAAATCTTTAACAGACTTCATTCAACGTACTAATAAAGTTGATAAAAGTAATATACAAGCATTGTTGAAAGTTGGAGCATTTAATAATATTGAAAAAAATGCAAAACGTTGGGTAAATATGCTTGACTATTTGCAAGATGCAAAAAACTCTAAAGTATATCAAGAGGGTGAAACTTTAGAAAAATCAATATATATAACTGTTGGTACAAAACAAGCTAAAAAAAGTGAAAAATATTTAGAACTTGTAGAATTGAAGCGTGAATTAGGTGGTTCAAAGGCTGATGTTGCAAAGAAAAAAGAATATACAGAAAAACAAAATGTTATCATTAATGCTTATATAGAACATGCTGAAAAATGTTTTGCACAATATACCACCTTTTCTCCAAAAGAACGTATACAACAAGA
>NFZD01013596.1_pt1 | contig 71123 bp, 95 predicted proteins | sample 1095381 | NCBI WGS metagenome assembly NFZD01 (sample SAMN03609891, study PRJNA323583) | gut metagenome | isolation source: feces | host: Rattus norvegicus | place: Denmark: Riget | collected 2013 | reverse complement strand
CCAAGTTTGAAGAAGCCATCATAAGCAGACAGCATCTGCCTTATGGCTTGTTTCATTACCTTTGTATTCTGTTCTTTCAACCACGAATATTCACTAATTTTTATTAAAATTCTAATGAACAGTTAACAACCCCATCCTTTAGGGAGGGTGATTGACTAATTGTAATATATTTCTGGATTTATGGCTGTTGTTACAGCCGCACTTTTCATTGCCTTCACTTCGGCTTTTTCCTCTTCCTCCACAATTGTTGAAGCGAAGAATAGTTTTTTGCTTGATGATGTCATGTTTTGGTTATTTTTTTATTTAATTGTTATTTTAACGCTTCGTTTACATTTTGTGAAAAGGTATTTTTCCTTAAACACTTCTTGTTTGTGAGGTATATATGCCTCATGACGCGTTGGGTTGTATGAATATTGCGTCACTTGCCTTGTCTTTTTTGGTGTTTGCGGATAATGAGAGTAGTCGTTGTTGAGCCATGCCATATCCTCGTTACTGATGGGATTACGCTTCAAGTATTCTTGGTCATCCTCATCGAAGAACGTGTATATTACCCAAAAAATAACAACAATGGGGAAGAATAGGTAGTCATATGAGTTTTCGTATATCATATGCATAACACCCATGATGGCAGCAAATGCCAATAAAAATCTAAAACATCCGTATTGCATGATTGATTTGTTTGTGCAATGATATAGAAATAAATTGGAATAGAGAAATTATTAGAGTTAAAAAGGTTTAAAACTTATGAAGTTTAACAATGAATTTACTAGATAAACTTGTTTTATACATTTCCCTCATCGTCCTTGCTGCATCGCTCATGTTGACATATCGGAGCACATCATCGTCTTTGTATACGACTTGAATCATCTTACGTTCTAATGACGATATTGGTGGGACAAGGTATATTTCATTCTCATGAATATTGTCCCATTTGGTAAATGGCGGTAGCTTTTGGGTGGCTTCCCTAAGGGCTTTTATTTTTTGTATTGTAGTGTCCATGCTTTTAGAATTTATGATGTTCAACTAAAAATACTGCATCGATGTCTTGGGGATAAATCGATGTAGCCACTGTGCTGACCGTACCATCGTATTTGACCTCGTTACAACGAATAAGGGTATCGGTCTTGAGTATTACCTTTACAATTTTTGGCGCTTGATATAGGATTTGTGGAATGACATAGTATTTTCCTTCTTTGATTTCATCCCAAGCCAAACGTCTAGGAAGAGACATCAACTTTTCTCGTTTTTCTGTATACGTCATTGCCGTTGTTGTTTTTGCTTCTTGTTTTATTTCTGTGTGGGAGGGGGGATTTTCATATGTTTCCTCATCGTCATCAATCAAATCTTGTGCATTTATTGTTCGAGATGTTACTCCGAATATTTTAGGACACCAACTTGGCGTTAGTATGTCTGATGCATCTTCCACATTTGCCTTGATTATTCTTGGTCGTTTTCCTTTCGAGAAAGTTATGAAGAATTTACCGCAGCATGCGTTGAACTTGGTTCTATCTGTCCCAATATAGTTTTTGATGAGACATCCACAGAATTCGCATTTTTCTTTCTTTTCCATTGGTTTTTCTTTATTTAGAAATAAATCAGCATCGAATATGCAAGTATCGCAATCCTTGCAATCTTTGCCATAACATGGATGACTTGGGCTATTTAAAATTTCTTGCATTTTATTGTTTATTAGTATGACAAATCGTCACAGTCAGCGAAGATTTGGTCTAAAAATTCATTGCCTCTATCCCTTTGTCTGTCGCTTCTCATCATATTCACAAGGAAATTCCTAAACTCTTCATCATTACGAAGTTGGTTGATGTCATGAATATGTTTATCATCCATATATGCTTGTTGCGCAGATATCATGTCCTTGACATTTTGAGGCATGATTTGCTCAGTTTCATCAACAAAATCCTCGCCGAACAATGACTTGCAAATCATATCATAGGTTTCTCCTCCAATTTTCTCCATGAGCCTATAATCTCTTACATAACACTCTACGCAAGTATGGAGAAGTATATTAATGTATTGTGTAATTTTTATTTGGCAATAACCTATCTCACTCAATTCTTGGCCCCTCAGTGGTGGTATGCCATCTTTGTCAATTTTGTCTAGCATATCGAATATGTCTTCTTTGCATGATGCTTGGGTAAATAGATTGTCTCTACCGTATTCATTTTGGAAACGCCTAATTGACGGTATTGCATGATTTAACGCTACAGTTAGACGCGCGCCGTTGTGGTTCGGTCTTGGTCTTTGCGCTGCTCTCATCATGCATCGGAATTGCGCATATAGGTGATGTTTTTTTAATACACCACAGAGACAGCGGAATACAGTTTCTTTGATTTCTTTATCAGTTATTTGAGTATTAGGTTTCATTTAGTGCAAAAGTATGGTTTTTTCTTCAATATTCAAAAATATTGAAGTTAATTATTATTAAAATCAATGTATAAAGGCTTGAATGCCATTATATAATCTTCGTCTAAAAGTGATACATTATATACTTCTGTATCATTTATCATTTCCTTCTCATGGTTGGTGGTATGAAGATGACCATGAAGATTAAGCTTTGGCTTTGCATTCTCAATGAATCGGAGAAGTGACTCATTACCAATATGGGAACCATCTGCCCATGGACAAGTTTTTTGGAGTAGAATATCACTTGCTCCGTATGGGGCATCATGAGACATCACAATATCTATTTTACCAATAGCTTCAAGATGCCTTGTATATTTCGCGTCTTGTTCCTCATATGACGGCATAAACGCCCATCTTCCAAATGGCTTGCAAAGAGGTGTTCCATAGATGGTGACGCCCTTATATTCATATGTCTCACACTCAAGATAAGTGATTTTATCTTGGCCATCAAGAAGTTCTCTCATCCTATGCGGATGGCGCATAAGAAAAAAGTCATGATTTCCAGCTACAAATAGTACCTTTTCGCATGGTAAACTGTTGCACCATGGAATGAATCGTTCCTTGAACCACACCTTGCTTGGGGATGTGTAGGATTGTATGTGTAATGGTATGATGTCTCCGCATATCATTACAATATCACATGGGTCTATATTGAAATCGAGTTGCCCATGTATGTCAGAAAATGCACAAATTTTTATCATTAAAATGTTGGATTTTGGGCAAAAATATAGTTTTTTTCTCGAATTTCCAAATAATTAGAACAAAAAAAATGGACCACCCATTGGATGACCCACAAATGCCGATTCTATTTTCTCAAACCGAATGAGCGTTATTGTTATGTATTTGGCTTTCTTCTCACGAAGCGTCCACGAGCGTCACGATTCAACATCGCATTGCATTTTTCAACATTAGCGTTAAGTTTTTCCTCTAGCTTAGAGTTAGATGGGCCATCCATTGTCGGCTCATGAATGGGCTCTTGCTCAAGTGGGTCATCTACCGACGGCATTGGAGCCTCTTCTGATGGCTCTTCTGTCATTGGTTCGCTCTCAGATAGCCCTTCATTTGCCGTCATCTCATCTCCCCCTTGGCCTTCATCGCATAAATCCTCAGCGCGCATTTCCGTCTCTGCGGTCGTGTTAGTATTCATGCGAGCCATCTTTGGAATTGTGATAGTGGCAGTATTCTTGGACTCATTGACTGTAAGGGAGATATTCTCCAAGTCACAGTTCTGAGGGATGCGCACTTTGGTGCAATTGTTATGGCTTGTGTCCTCACTTTCGAAAGTGACCGTGATTTCAAGCTTGTTGCCGTCAACAACGCGGTATTCGATAGTTTCGCCACTTGCCTTATCGTATGGGACGGTTACGGTAAAGTCCACAAGGCTCTCCTTCACTTGCTTCAAGAGTTCGTTGAACTCTCCGAACAAGTCGTTGCCTCGGCGGATAAGCTCAGCCTTCTTCTCGTTCATGAATTCAAAACACGTGTCCATGTCAAGTGAGTCAACGACAGCATTAAAGCCCTCGACAAAGTTTTTTGCCCTAGACGCACTCACGTCAATCAAGCCCAAAAGATGATTCTTATTAAATTTCATTTTTCTAAATGTTTAGTTAATTTTGAAGCAAAAATATATAAAAGATTAATAGATTACAAATGATTTAACTTTTGTTATCTCTTTTAATGCTAGTTAACAACCATAACTTTTAACTTTATGCCAAGCGTATTGTCCGAAGGAATCCCTTAGATATAACTCTGGATATGTGTACCCCTCAATCTTAAAGGCAAATGAATATTTGTCATCGGCCCTTCCGAATGTTAGATAGCCGCCACTGTAGCTGTAAAGGAATGTTTCTGTGTACCATGTGGTGCGATACCCTTCTGAATACGTGATGTCACAGAGTCGGTTGTTGATAAACTCAATCTGTTTTATTTCTAGATTGCCGACATAGGTTGACGTGGTTTGCCAAGTCCCCAAGAGTTTGTCCGCATAAAACTTGTCCCCTTCGCGGTTTGGCTTGGTATTGTGGGAGGGATATTCATCGTATATCTCATCACAAAAGCACAACTTGTCGCATGATGTCAGTGATACAAGTAATAGTAAGAGAAAAATCCAAATCTTTTTCATAATAAAACATTTTTTAATTTCAATGCAATAATAATGAAAAGATTTGGATTGACCAAATTTGTTAACGTTAATTAACAATTTTCCTTGATAAGCCGCTCTCTAACTTCGTCAAGAGCCTTTCCGAGAAGATTGGTTCCCTTCCAAGTGGACTCATCATCAAATGCTTCCTCAAAATGAAATCCCCCAAAAGAATACATGTTTGCTTGTTATTTTCATAGCAATAATAGTTTTTTAACCAATTTCTTTCTGCAAGTATTCGCACTTACCCTTATCACCAAGTGTTTTGCCCTTATCATTGGAGAGCTTGACACAGTTGTGCCATTCACGAGACTCTGTGAGCTTCATGCCAATAAGCTTAATGACGATGTTGCTGTATGGGAATGGCTCATTGGTCTTTGTGTTAGTTACATCAGCCATAAGGTGCGTGCCCATACCATAAGAGTCATTCATGCGTCCGTTGACCCAATCATGGAGGTCAATGGCTTTGTCAATGGTAAGCGCGTTGCTGTATACGATTGATTTATGAGAAGGGTTGATATAGAGCGACTTATACTTGTCCATCACCTTCTCTGTCTCCTTCTTCTCATCACCGCTGTCAATACGAAGACCGTCGAACATTTTTGCCATCTCCTTTGAGAAATTGGCCAAGAAGACGTCAGAACCGAAACAGTCTGGCAAGTATATACCCAAGTCTCCGTTGTATACCGCAGCCCATTTCTGCATGACTTGGTGGTTACACTCAAAGACGCCGCTTACGCACTCCTCGAACGAGCATATCTGATGTGACATCGTACCGATTGGTATGAGGTCAAACTCTTTGGCGAACCATACATTTGATGTTCCCACAAGTTTTCCATTGCATATACCATTGGCCACAGTGTCCGTATAAGCCTTTTTAAGGGCTCTCAAGACGACTTCTTGGTTATGGAAGGAGAATCTACGTCTCGTACCCATATCGGACAGCACAAGGCCATTTGTGAATGCCTTGATGCCCTTGTCATATGCCTTCTGATACTCCAAGTCCTCATTGTAGCAGTCCATGTCACCATTGATGATGTGCATGAGCTCAGAGATGGTAGAGAGGATTGGCATTTCCCACATGATTGTAGAGTACCATGAACCCTCAAGTGTAATTGAAAGATATCCGCTTTCATCTTGGAAGATGTGAACTTGAGAAGGGTCGAAGCGATAGCCGCGGAGGAATTCATAGTACCAATTTGGCAAAAAATAAATCTTCTTTTTCATGAAATCGATTTCCTCCTCCGTGATGGTGACATCACGCATTCCCTCAATCTGCTCCTTCAGCATATTACCGAATCCCTTGGGATAACGAGTGTTATTACGGTCGAAGAACGCGTATCTTGCAATACCGCGTGGATATGTGTGAAGAATGTAATACTGGCATGTGAATGTGTATAAATCATTATCAGTAAAATGAGTTACAATTTGTCTCATTAATTTTATGTTTTTTGATTAATTTGTGATTTCTGTGGAATCTACGTCAATTGGATTGGGACTTGTTTCAACAATCTCCCATTCTCTATTAGCATCGAATTCGTTATATTGTGATGATTTTTGCCACTCGTTGGTTTGGGTGAGTTTTCCCATCCATGTGAACGCAAATATGAATGCGGCTATTGAAGCCGCAATCATAAGTAAGTTCAATGCAGTTCTGATATATTCTCTAATCATTGGCTTTCTCAATTAGCTCTTTCTCGTATGCCACATACCATTCAGAAAAGGCTGCAAACTCTTCATCAGAGAATTCCTTGCGAAGGTGGTCATAGTCAGCATAGTCACAATACTTCACCTTAGTAATAATACGTTTTCCTTGAGTGTTGGAGAACAAAGGAATGGTTGGACGTGCAACAACACCCTCTTCAATGATAGTTGGGTCTGAAACGTTCTGAACAAGCGTTGTGAAGCCTTGGCGGACCTTGCCCTCAATGCCATTGAGAGTCATGATTCCAAGATATGGCACTTGCTCAAGACCGAGCTTCTTGCATATTGAATCACGGATTTCCCTTGGTACCCACCATCCTTGCTGCCGAATGTCAAAAACAGCAAATCCATGTCCTTCAGCAATGTAGCGCTTTCCACACTTCTGAATGCCTTTGCCATAGTATTCACCATAGATATAGATTGGTGCTTCGGCGAGTTCAACGCCATAATTACCTTCTGTAGTGACCTTACCTTCCATAGGCTCAAAGGATGGCACAACTCCGCAAGAAGGTATACAAGTTGTCTCTACAGAATAATACTGTATGAGGTTTGTCTCCTTGTTCTTGACTTGAGTAAAGCGTGCGCACTCCTTGGGGAACATCTCTATAAGCAGAGGCTTGATTCTTTCGCCTATTTCAGACAAGAACTCAAAACAGCCTTGTTGATTTGATGACTTTTCATCCTTACCTTCAACTTTAATCTCTTGGGTTGATGGGAAAAATGCAATTTTACAATTCGTGCCATCAATCTTGGAATATGCTTCCCATGGAGCGTTGAAGAGATATTCGCATGATTTATCAGCAAAATCACCCAAGATAATCTTGTTTCTCATCTTGAGCCAATCTTTGTTAGGGCAATCCTTAGCGTTAAAAACATAACGCTTGTACATTGTGTCAATTTTTGTATACTTTTCCATGTTTCTAATTTTAGGTGATGCAATGATAAGGAAAATAATTGGAACAGTCAAAAATTAAATGTTATTTTTTCTTAAAACATTCCAATAAGGGTGAGATTGTACTCTTCCATTGAAAGACTCTTGAGTATAAACCCTCATTTTCCAAATCCATGGCTAATGCTTCAGCTTTGCCGATTTTTTCCTTTGAAGCAGCGGCTTCAAGAGACACGTCGTGCAAGGATTTCTCCAAGATGCGAATTTTAGTTTTCAATTCGTTATATTCTTGTAAACTGATTTCTATTCGAGACATACTCGTTCTGTGTTATTGATGAATGATGTGAATTTGTCTGCGGTATCGTTAGCAATCAGTGGGCAGAACCCCTTGAGTACCTTGAAGCTCATCTCTGGTAAAGCCCTTAAGCCGTCCTTGACTGAATCAGCAACACAATAATCATAAGCGATTCCTACAACGGTAATTTCCGTAATGTTATGCGCTGCGCATGTTCCCACAACCTCTGCGCAAGAGTCTGTATTTTTGAAGATTGAGTATTCCTCATGGTCCTCATCAAGACCCTTTGTTACAATACTGTAGTCCATTTTGGAAACATTGAGCGCATCAAAGATTGGCTGATAGATGCTAGCACCTTTGGTATGCTGAACACAGTGCAAAGGCCACATACCACCGTTCTCCTTGAATGAGCAGTGCGTGTGCGGATGCCAATCTGCCGTAAGAATTATAGAATTGTAATTCTGTGCGTTCTCACGGATATATACCGCAAGCTTGTCCATTGTTTCCTCAGCTCCGTTTACAGATAGGCTGCCATTTATAAAGTCATATTGGCAGTCGATAATTAGTAACATTTTGCCCATAGTAATCGTGTTATTTGATGTTTATGCTAATAATTCTTTTATCTTGTTCTCAACTATTTTAAGTGCTTCTTCCCTTGTGATTGATGGATTATCAAAATACGTATCCCTTACATAGTCCAATAGTTTGCCTATGACAGCACCTCCTCGGAGATTGAATTCTCTCATGATGTCATGACCGTTGATTGGTAATTTTACTTTAGCTGCGCTTTCAGCGTCTTTTAAGTTCTCTATTCTGTCAAGAAGATTATACACTTGTTTTTTCTTCTTATTGTTTGTGCAGTGTATGTTGTTTGCTTGCATCAAGTCAACAGTGGAAACCAAGTCGTCTCCAACAAGGTTGATGAATTTTCTTATTTTTTTATCTGGTATTATTGCATCATCAGCATATATTGAGAACATACGATGGTATCGTATTGCTGTGGCTACCGAATTGACAACAGCATTTGAATACTTCATATCCCTAAGAATCTCTTCCGTTACAGATGCGCTGAAATCATCAATTCTTGGCGTTTTGCTACCAATGATTTGACCAATATCATGGAACAACGCCGCCAATCTATTATTGATGCAAGGCTGTACATTGTCTAAAACATTCATTGTGTGACCAAATACTGTAACTAATGGACTTTTACATTCCAAAACTTCTGTTGTGTCATATATGTCTGGTAATACCTTTTTCAACACTCCGCAATAATACATTTTCCTTAGCCCAATGCTTGGTTTTTCACATAGAAGTATTTTGGACAATTCGTCAGTGATACGCTCTTGCGAGACGATACTCAAGCGATGGGCATTTTTTATCATCCCAAGCCATGTTTCCTTCTCAATTCCCCAACCGAATCTGCATGAGAAACGTATAGTGCGGAGAATACGGAGAGGGTCGTCCTCGAAAATGACATTTGGGTCCGATGGGGTTTTAATGACCATATTGACAAGGTCATCGATGCCGTTGTTATAGTCACGAATATTCTCTGTTGAGACATTATAGTATATAGAGTTTATAGTTAGGTCACGCCTTTTCGCGTCTTCCTCTATTGTCCCATATGATGTGGATGGCTTGTTGCTTAATTTGTGATACTGCTCCTTTCTTGCATGTACGCACTCGATATCGATATCCTTTAATGACTCATGGCTGCGCAAATTGAACTTTGCGGTTCCATATGTCTCGAACATTACTGGGTTTGAACCGTTAACTCGGCAGTTCTCCTTAACGCACATGAACTCAGCAAACTGCATACCGCCGTTAGGTAGCTCGACCACGATATCAATATCTTTAATTGGAAGTCTGAGAATCATATCTCTCACACACCCCCCAACGTAGTATACCTTACCTTCGAAATGTGTACCTTTGATGGCATTTTGTATAAGGTTTGTCAGCTCTTTGATTTCTTGCGAAGCGTTCTTGAATAAAACCTCGTTCATTTATTTTTAATATCTAAATTTGTCCACAATCGTTTATTTTTCTTCAGATGATAAATCACTCACCCAAAGAAAGAAAGTGCGTCAGAGGCTAAATAAATGACCTCTACGGTGCTTTTGAATGCAATAATATAAAAAAAACGTGAGACAAACAAATATCCCACGTTAATTATAGTTAAATTTAACCATTATTAATTGAACATTCATAGATAGTAATGAGGTCGTTAGGCTTTAATTGACTAATGAACCTCTCATAGAACTCATCAATCCATTTTTTCTCATCCCCATTGTCATCTACATCTATCCACCCCTTATCATCTGCATATGCATAATTCCAATATGATGTGCTGTAGGAGACGTAATCGTCCTTGGAGTCGAATTTCCCAAAATATGCGGTTTTGTCCTTCATGGACGTATAAATGGCTTTTTCCTCGTCAGTTTGAGGCTTACGCCCCTCCATAACCATTTCCCATGCGGCCATGTAGATTTCTTGGTTGGTTTTATGCATTTGGTTCCAATCTACGTCTTCAACATGGGCACTGTAGGATTCCGACCCATTCTTAAGCTTCAATGGAAGGCAGAAGTTCCTTCCTATTCTGCATGTAACATATTTGGCATTAGGGTTTTCCTCACTGAGGGCATTACCGTTGTCATCGTAATACATACCATCCGTCAATTCTCGGTAATATTCGAAAGGAGTTAAAGAGCTAAGTGCCTTAATCCGATGCTGTAGTGCCTCTTTCACATTTGGAGTTAGACCGCATGTATCGGCATTATCCAAGATTGCCTTAATGGATTTAATGGCAGCGTCTTGGTATTTTTTTGCGTCAAGATATTTGTATTTCACATATGGCTCAGTCTTGAACGAGCGGCTGTATTTCTCAATGATATTTTGTGGGTTATTCCCAACAACCATTAACGAGAAGAATCTGCTTTTTGTTTCAGCCATGACTTATCCTCCAACCATAGGGGCATCAGCGCCCAAACATTTCAGCCTCTCCTATGTGGAATGGCTCATGATTTATTTCAAACGCATCTCCATCTATTCCTAATCTTCTTTTTGCAGTGTTTGACGAACTTGGCTTGCCGTCGTTGTTTTTAAGTGGCTTGGACAGCGATATATTGAACTCTTCCTCTATCTTCTCATTAAGATTGACAATAGTATCTATGGCTAAAGATAAAAATACAATGTCATTCATACGATTGGACGTATAATAGAAGAATCGGCTGTAAACCCATATATATGGCTTCTTGCCCTTGGTCATTAATCTTCCATACAGTTTGTCCATTATCATACGTTCCTCAATGAGGTCATTTGCTAATTCTTTATCTTTGTCACACCAAGAAGTGCGGCACATCTCACTACTGCTTGGGTAAACAAAAGAAGGGGAAGTTGTTGTTATAATGCAGCCGATATTATATTTGGTAATGATTTTATCAATTGCTTCCTCATCATACTGCATTTTTTCATCCTTGAAGTAGAGGCTTTTACCAAACCTTTTTTCCTCCTCCTTCTTCCATGTGCGGTCAATGGATATGTAACCTCCAATGCACAAGCAATTATAATAGCGAAGTCTAACTATGGAGCAATCCTTGATTGTCTTGATATTGGACAAGCCCAAAACATCTTCATTGAAGTACATAGGGTTATCATTACCTCTAATCAGAAGAAGATAAGATTCGTTGTCTTCAAGGACATCATTTAGCATTGAAAGCTTTTTTTTGTAGATTTCGCTGTCCTTTTCATAGAAAGTATTACAGCCATTGACAATAAAGAGCTTAGAGGGATTTTTTACTTGGTCCTTTTTATCACATGCCGTTATTTTAGAGCCTCTTCTTATGGTTCTCCATGCTGAGCGCATACCACCTACTCCTATTTCTGTGTTAACGGTTTCGTCAATTGTTATGGAAACTGCTTCGCGTCTTGCCTTTAGTTTCGCTTCTCTTTCAATTTCCTTGGGGTGCTTTACTACCTTATAGCGTTCTTTTTTGCTTAATCTGTGGACGATTGTACTCTCAAGATAGGAGAAATTACCATTTATATGGCCTAAGATAAAGCAGCTGCTAATTTTGGTATAATCATAAATTTGCATTGTTATAAAATGTTAGGTTGTTGAAAATTAAACCATCTTTTGCAAGATATGTTTTTTGTTGAGAAAACAAAAAAAAATGAGCGACAATCTATTGCCACTCATTTTTTGATTTTATATTAAGCTCTTGTTAGCTCATATTCAAGTGCGGCTTCAGTTGATGGGGCGATTTCATCAAAAAAGTTAGGGTTTGGGGCAATATACTCATTAAGCTTAATGCCGTACTCATTGGCCAACTCCATATCTTCTTTAGTCACCTTCAAGTCTGGTCTTTGGCCGAGAAGCTTCAATGCCTTTAAGTTATTGTTGCGGATACAGTTGCCCAATGCAGTGCCTCCGTAATCGTTTGTGACGTTAATGTCGATTTCCTTACGAGAAAGGAGGTTCTCAACGACCCAAAACACCTTTGGGAACTCACATGCGACATTAATTGGCACATCATGGTTTAAGTCCTTGGCATTGAAGTCGTAGTTCTTGCTGTTAAGTAATACATTAATCATCTTTGTAAGGATTTTATCATCCTCATCGGAAGTTATAATCTCATCACTACCCACAAGATAGATAATGGTTTCTGATAGAGTCTCATCAAATCCGTCGGAAATAGTTGGGTTAAAGTTTTTGTGATTGATGATTGCTGTGAACAAGTCAAACATATGGGTGTCGATAGCAGAGAAGATAGGAATTCTCTGATTGAATTCGTAGTTGACATTGATATTGCCCCCTTCTTTCTCGATGAGCTCTATGGCCTTCTTTTCCTCACCATCATTGATATATTTGTGGAGGAGTATAGATGGGTCTATTGGCTCAAGGTTGAGGAATTTTTCTGTATCGACGCCGATTGTCTTGGTAATACCCTTAGTAGTGACATTTACGCCATAGATATTTGTCGCCTTATTGCATGAAAGCAATCCATATTGGTCTTTAGTAAACTCCAACACGATGAATGACGAGTCGTTCTCGATTGGCTTGTTGAAGTCAAGTGCAAGATAAATTGCACTAGTGGAGCTTCCATAATAGTCTGACGCATTGATGAATGTCTTGCTAAGCAGCTTGTCAAGCGCGTTGTTAGATGTGACTTTGATGATAAGGTGACCCTCATCCGCATAAGCAATGGTATAAGCTTTCTTATTGTTGCTAACCATTTCAACAAAATCGGAGAGTCTCCAATTGAAGCCTAAATCTTTCGGTAGCTTCATGAAGATGCTCATGTCAATATTGAACTTCTTGAAGATGTCATTGATGGAATATGATTCGCCTTCAGTGGAATATGGATGAGAGAGCATTGAGCTGTTATTACAAGTCTGTGCCTCAACAACACCCCTACCGTTTTCAATTGTAAAACCGATGTGCGCAAATGGGTGTATCTCTCTGCGGCTGAAGTCAAACAAGAAGTACTGTCGGCGGTTGGAGTGATTTGACACATAGCTGTTGAAGTAGTGCTCTTCCTTAGTGATACACCATTGTGTTCGTCCATTACCGCAAAGCTTCTTGCTTGAACAGTAAGATGGTACATGAATAATGACGCAATCACCCTCGTTGAATACAATGTCACAATCTTTTGCATTGTGTTCCATAAACGCAAAGAGGTCTTCTTTACCATCCTTCCAACTGTACGATGCCTCAAGGCATGACTTAATGGCTTGAAGGAGCTTGGTGGTGTCGGTGAACGACGAGCAGTTGCTATAGAATTTACTCTTGATACCGAACGGCTTCTTGTCAAAAGCCTTGAGAATTCCATACCATTCATTGATGTGGGCGCTTTGATTTGCAGCGAGAGGTGTCATTTCCGTTCCTCCCAATATAGCATCAGACAGCATCTTTTTCTGTGCTGTGTTGAAGTGGGAAATAATATCCTTAATAAAAGAGAGTTTGGTAAGACCGTCTATCTCTTTACGGAGCTGCGAGAACTTGGTTTTGTTTGCATATGAAACGATATTTTGCTTTTCAAGCTTAACAATTTGCTCGGCATTAGTCTTAATCCACTCATTGACAGCCTTAAGCTCATCAAATGTAATGGATTGAGAGAATACCATCTTCACCGCCCATAACTGATAATTGGACTGTCCTTCAAACATCTCGCAAATTTGCGCGAAGAGCTTGTTTGTCTCTGGATTGATGCCATATTTATCAATCAATGGCTGCATTTGTTTCTTGTTATAATCCATTTTCTTTTGAAGAATAAAATGTTGTTGTTTTTGTCTATTTTATTTGATGCAAAGATATACTTTTCAATTTTATTTTCCAAAAAATAATAGTTAATAAACATTAAAAGCTAACTATTATTTTTCTCTTATGCTTCGACTTGGCATGTTTCCCCAATCCACGAATACTGTGATGCAATTTCTGCAATGTTTTTTTTCACATCATTACTGCCGTATTTCAGACAATGTTTTACGAAACCCATGGTAATAGTAGTCGCAGAGGAAAAGTTAAGTCTTGGAATTAAGGCCTTTGCTAAGTCATCAATCATAGTTCCATGAGCTTCACTTGTAATGAGTTCACGCAAGAGACGTGTGTACATCTTGTTATAGTTCACATCTTTAATCGTCTCGTTTATAATAATTCTTTTGAGCATGATATACAAGCCGACATAGATTGTTTCATCATGAGTCTGTAACTTATTGTCATAGAAATTGTCAATCTGCTCTTTTGTTGGGAGAGGATAATTCTTGCCATTATACAATCTGTTTCCGACAATTGACAAATGAAGGTAAATCTCCCTCACCAAATCTGACGTATAACTTGGTCCTAAGAAGTGTACTATCTTTGCCCCATGGTTATATATGAGGTTCAAGTAGTCAAACGAGAGGAATTCAATCGTCGTTTGGTAGAGAATTGAGAATAATGAGTCCTTATCAAATTTACTTGTGATTATATTGAAAAACAGTTTGTAATCTTGCTCTGCTTGATGCTGAAGAATTGGCATGCTGTATGATGAGAACGCATTTACCAATTCCCTCTCATGATTAATTGTCCTACGTATAGTGTTATATGGCAGACCATATTCATTGAGCTTATCGTTGAATGTGCTAGAGCCTAATTCTGAGATGTTTTCGTCATATACAGCATTACAATAATCCTCATTGGTATAGTCACTTTGGATGACCCCAAATACGATATGATTTGGGTCGAACTGACTGAGGCTAAAATCCGCGAAGATGATATGTTGGCACTTGGCGGAGCACGAAGGAAGATTATCCATGTATACATCCCCAAAGAAGTATTTGATGCCTTCATCATGAACTGAAATTGCAAGCTTGCTGCCATTATGGGACAATATTGTCACATTGTCCTTATCAACACACTCATAGAGATATTTCATGAATCCCTCATAGTTCCATTCGTATTGTGGCTTATCATAGTGTATGATAAGATTGATATCCACTCCACACTTGTTGAGAATGCTATAAATGTTCTGACTGTCATTAAACCGTAAGAGATACGACTTTAGTGAAGGGGGTAACGAGTTGCGTTTTTCCATAAGGCTCTCGTTTACGAAATTATGGGCAGCTGTAATACCCTTGTTGTATGCTGACGTGAAACCGATTATGGACAAGTTGTCATCTTCGAGTTTAGAGAAGTCAAACAACATGTATTGGGTAGCCATTCCATTGGTTGATGTAATATAGTTATTCCAATAGTATTTGTTTTTGGAAATGCACCAATTGGTGGTTTTGGCCAATTGCTTTACAGTCTCATAATCCTTAACCTTGACAAGGACAATTGTATCCGTTTCGTATACAAGGTCATATTTTACGTCTTCAACATTCTCAATGTAATCCATAAGCGATTCTTTACTCCAAGAAAAATGAATGCTACAAATATGCCTCATTTGACGCATAAGCTCTTGGTAGTCCTCAATGGTCGATGCCTTACGGATAAAGTTCAGTTTCTTGGTATCAGAAAGACGTGCAAATCGTGCCAAGGTTTTCTTGTCAATGTCCGTCAACTCATGAGAGTGAAAAAGCTTTTTCTGTTGTGTATTGAATGAATTGATTGTATCATTGACACGCTTTTCCAAGCGTAAAGTGGATAACTCAATCATGAGTTCTCCAATTGCCTTTGTAGAGTTATATGCAGTGATGGAACCATGACTCAATTTTTTAGTCAGCTGATTGTAGCATGTATTCCACATCATAATGTTCTTAATCGCTGCCATGGAGCAGCATCCTTTGTAGTAAAGATTAACTGCCCATTGGAAGAAATTTTTGGAACCGTCAGTGTAGATGTACAGACTCTTTATTCTTGCCTCATTAGTGGAGAAATCATATTTGCTTGAGAGATTGTTTATGAGGTTTGCGTTCTCTTTGAGGAATGCTTGATAATCGTCATTAAACGTTAGCGGCAATAATGTCATCTCCGTAAAATAACGCTCAGCATTTTTATCTGTTACTTCCCTTGTAGTCTGTGGTAAGACAAATACGCGTCCATATGTATGGAGGATATAGTTCTTGTCTTTCTCATCCATACCCTTGACAACTTCATTAAATCCAAATAGGTTTTGATTATATCTGTGATTGAATATCAACAAGCATTCCCCAATACATGAATCTGAAGTAGTCTTAACGGCAGTGCAAATGTCATAATTACAATCTCTGTCTTTTGATAAAATAAACGTAAGGGAGGAATTGGAAATTTTCCAAAGATGCCTTATTCCTCTTATATTAGTTCCAATCATTTATAAATGGATTTGTTAGAATTTAATTTCATTACTGAATGTATCAATAATCGCTTTTTCAAATGCAGCTGATTCGATATTCATGGCCTTACACTGCTTCTTGACGGCCTCAATGACATCAGTCTTCAATGTAGAGATATGATAGTCAAATCGGTTAACAATATACTTCACAGTCTCATACTTGACATCATCCTCCTTCTTGGTAGTAGAATATGTAGTACCACCGTATGTGGTGTAACCATAACTGCTTCTTGATGTACTGAAGAGCTTTGCGAGTTTTTCCTTTTCGTCAGTAACTATACGCTCATATGTGCCATTTGTGTGACGTTTGAAAGACTGTTTGACCACAGTGGTAGGGGTAAGATGCTTGAACTTGTGCTCTGTATTGCCAAGTGACAAAATAATGTCAATACCCATGCCGCATGCATGGTCCATATGCTCAATGATACTGTACTCGTTGGGGCTGTGGGCGTGATAGCCACCATTACCAAAATTCATGCAGATGATATCTGTCTTCTCGCGAATATGCTTGACATCAGTAAACGGCTCTGCATTGAAGCACTCCTTGGTCAAGCCCCATTCAGCGCAAATATCTTGAATGTATGTTGTGAAGAAATCAGCGTTGAAGAGTTCAGTGCCGCTACATGAATACGCAGCGCGATACAAGTCTGGTGAGTCGTAACCGATGACATAACCGACATCCTTGAACCAATCAAGGTCAAGATGCTGACTACCGTTACAACCTGTTTCCTCATCGAGAAAGAAACAAGCCTTCAGTTTTTCAACGTGTTTGAATATTGATAGGCTGATACAAACGCCGCCCTTATCGTCAGCGCCTATACCGATACTTCCTCCGCCATTGGAATCAACACTAATCTTGTGCGTACCATCATTCTCACGCTCAGTCTTGAGGTCAAGCGGAATGCCAACATAGATATATGGGTCATGCTTGTCTTGAACGGTATCAAGATGGGATGTTATGCATGGATAAAACTCTCCTTCTCTAAGCTCACCCTTGGTAAGGTAGATATTGCCGTACTCATCAAACTCATACTTGATGTTATTACGTCTTGCCCATAGGATGATGAATGTAACCATACGAAACTCTTTTTTGCTGTGAGTAGGGACAGACATACAATCATAGACAAAATCCTTTTCTAGGAACTTAAGGCCCATATCGTCATTACGAGGGTCATTAATTATTTGCGCCTCTTGGATATTTGCCGTCACATTGGCAGACTCAGTTGGAGCAACAGTATCAGCCTTTACTTGCGTCTCGGTGTTCTCTGCGCCCTTATTCTCTACCGTTTCTTTAGAGTTATCATTAGAGGCCTCTTTACCCTCTGTTAATTGTGCGTTAGCACCATCTATTGATGTAGCATTAACGACTTCCTTGTCTTTCTCATTTAAAATTTTTGAGTCAGCCATTTTTATAATAGATTTAATTAGTTTTTGCAACGATATAAACTTTTTGGTTAAAATGAAAATCTTTGTTGATTATTTATGTTTTTTTAACAACCATTCATGGAATGATAGCACATTTGACAATTGGCAAATGTTTTGATTTGGGCTCGATTTGAATACGTAACTCATGCTTCTTCCCAATAATAATGTCTTTTTCCTTGGAATTGATAGAAGCAATATCTACCCCAATGTCGTACCCCAATTCCTTTATTAGGCTAATCCTAAGCTTTATGTCCTTGACATGGTCGATAAAATAACAAATATCCCTTATGTCGATTGAGCGGTTATTCTGCCTTTTTCCTTTTGGCATTATATAAGATTGATTTTAATAGTTTGCTCTTGTCTTGGGGCGATAACTTAAACCATTTGCTTGAGAATTTGCCCAACTTGTATTTTCCTTTAACGTTGGCCTTCTCCTCATTCGTAAGCTTGTCATATGTTCTAATCAGCTCACCCTTGACAAGAATGTTTTTCTGACGCTTTGACAAGCCGTCAAAGTCATTGGACCATTCCATGCATTTAAATCCATATTTGGCGAATATATGCTTGTATTTGGCGCCATTTTTCAACCGTTCTGTAGCAGTCTTCTCATTCCAATGAGCCTTTGCGTTCTGATGAATTATATCATAGCATAAAATACCATTTGTCATTTATTTCTTTTTCTTTAGAATCAGATAGTAAAATGTATTGTCCACACCTTCAAATGTGCTTACTTGAGCCATTGATTTGTAGTAAACAGTCCAATCTTTGTCTTCGTAGTGCGGAAAATAGGTATCCCCATTCATTTCATCCTTAACAATCGTAAGCCTCATCTCGTCAATGAGTTCCTCGTCCAAAAACTGCTTATACACGGAACCACCACCTATGACAAACAGTTCCTTATCGGAGAAAAATGCATTGCAAAGTTCAATTGCATCTTGTATTGTATATGCAATGTACACGTTGTCGTACTCGGACTTCACATTAAAGTCCCTATTCGTTGTAAGGATGATGTTTATTCTATCTTTAAGCGGCTCGCCATTCGGAAGAGACTCAAATGTGCTTCTGCCCATGATGACGACGTTGTTTAACGTCATTCGCTTGAAGTTGGCCATATCGTTTCCAATATGATAAAGCAACTTTCCATTTTTACCAAGTGCATTCCTTTGGTTTATACACGCAATAATCTTGAACATGGTTATTAAATTTTGATTTTATTTTTTGCAAAGGTATGGAAAAAAAATGAGAAACCCAAGAGAAGACTTCTCATTTATAATTAAATTTTGTTAAACAGAATTTCTTTTAATACATTGTGAATTATATCACTAAAAACAATTTCAATGTCATGTTCTGCCAATTTGCAATGCAATGGTTTTTCTTCTTCTAACTCCTTCGGTCTTTCGCCAATCTTATAGGCAATTGTCATCTCCATTGGCTTGAGGGAGGAGTCATCTGACCAAGGGCTGTCGCTTGTATCGGAATCGTAATAAACTACAACCTTTTCGGAGCAGTATCCTTTTCGCAAGAATATGTAGTCAATTTCTTCCTTGGTGAATGATAAATTCTTTATTTCCATAAATGATTTTCTTTAGGTTCTTGTTGAAAACAAAAAAACGACAGATAACAGCAATATACCATTACCCATCGTTTGCCGCCTTAAAAGGCTCACTCTTACCAAAATGGGCCGAGAAAGATACCAAATCTTTAGATTGGTATATGAATCGGCCCAACCTTAACTGTTGAACCTCATACAATTCTAGCCCTTAGTAAAAAATCTTTTTCATGATATTTATATAATGAATAAAAGATTATAAAATTACCAACAAGGCATGACTGACACAGCGAAAAACATACGCAGTCATGCCTTGCTGCGGACACACCCATGAGAGGGACGTCCATGCTGCTGAGAACATGCTGTGGTTCGCCGACCATAAAATCGGTGTGGGACGCACCGTTACGCTTGAGGAGATTCTCAAGGACATTGAAAGACTGTTTCAGTCCGACAGAACCGTTAACCCTCAAGAAGCCGCCAAACCTTTAGGTTGGCGGTAGTTCACTTCGCAACGCTGTCAATTGCTACAGAGTCAACCTCAGTTGAGTCAACTACGACACTGTCAGAGTCATTTGTTGTTGCGTTGTCACTTGTGCTATTGTGGCAAGAAGCAAATGTCATGGCAAAGCATGCCATAAACATAAAAACTAACTTTTTCATTTTCTCTTCTTTTTAAAATTAATTGAATTATTTAAAGTTTATTCTAATTTTTGGCAAAAATATACATTTTATTTTTGTTTTCCAAATATTTTAGTTATTTTTTGACGAATCCGTTGAAGATTTCCAAGATTCTCTCCTTATGGTTGAACGCCCAAGGAAGTGAATCAATATCCTCAACCCTTATCCACGCGATGCTTCCAACCTCCTTACCCTCATTCTTCTCCTTTGAGAATGTAAAGTCATTGGTAGTCTTGTCCTTGATTTTAGCAAGGAACCTAAAGGTGATATTCTGTCTGTTCGCCTTGATGGGGTCATCCTCATATCCAACGAGGGTAAGACAATTTGACGGCAGCTTAATGCCAACCTCTTCAAAGCATTCCCTTACAGCGCACTCCTTGGTTGTCTCATTGAAATCCAAGTATCCGCATGGACAATTCCACATACCTCTAAAATCTGCGGCCTCCTCACCTCTCTCGGATGCGAGAACGCACCAATGACCCTCAATATCCTTACAGAATGCAAAAAGAGCTGTTGCCATGGAACGGCTGAACCATCCGATAAAACACTCGTCAATTATTTCAAGGAATTCCTTGGCATCAATACCCTTCTTTACACAGAGGTCCAATATCCTTTTCTTCACTTCCTCCATGTCAACGCATGGGCAATTCTTCGTAACTTTCATTTTCTTTTCTATATTTTAAGTTGGTGCAATTATAATGAAAATTATTGGAATGACCAACTATTTTAACATTTATTTCTTTAATAAAGATAAATTCGAGAATAAGCATTAAAGTACCATTCAAATGCTTTCTCAATCTTCTTGCCTATTATCTTAATGTATTTCATCGTATTTTCCCTTTCTTTTTAATTTTAAGAATTGCCATTGGCAAATAATACCAACAACAATTCCAAACAGTTATTGTTCATTTTCCGCTAGGGTTTGTGTTGCTTTCCCAAGCTGTCGTCACTACGCGAGGGGAATGATTCCTGTCGGCGTAATGAATGCGTCATAGTTCCACCATGTACGCAAAAAATTAATAATCTTCTTTTTCATAAAATTTTCCCTTTCTTTGTTTTTAATGAACTCATAACTTTCAATTCATTCTGAAGCCTTTTTGATAGTTATGGCTTTAGCCCTAGCGTATCTTTTTTTGTTTTAGCCATACATGGAGAATTACCACTTATTTCTATTTCTCTCCATTACCCCTAAAGCAACTTCAAGCATGAAACTTACTCATTATGGGTCCGTTATCATTATAATATATATCTCATTATTCTCAATAATGACGTTTTTTCGTCCATTATTTTCAATAATGCCTCATTTTATTGATTTTAATCAAGGTAACTATTGTGCTCGCACACAATCATGAGGTTTAACAATGCAAAGATATGGAAAATATTCCAAATAGCAAAATTTAATTATCTAAAATACAACTAATTATTGATTTCCTTGATATAAATCAGTTGAACGAAATGCTATTTATAAAAAAAAGACTGCCTATTCTCATAGACAGTCAAACAAGTAGCAAAAATTTTTGGAATCGAACCAAATCAAAGTATTTTTGGAATAACTTTTTTAACCAATTGAACTTGCTGTGTGCTACTTTGTAGCGAGAGGTGGATTTGAACCACCGACGGCTGAACGCCAACGCCTTATGAGAGCGCCACAATTGACCACTCTGTCATCTCGCCATTTCAATGGAGGCCTCAAGAAGTCTCCATTGCTATTTTTTTTAATACCAATTTACCGATGTGTCCTTGACATAATCAGCAAAGTTGGGATATCTCTCCCTAATGTCTTCCCTTTCATTACACCATTGGAAAGAAGGGTCAACAGCTATCTTCGCACTTGGCTGCCCAACGTCAGCTTTAAGTGAAATACGGTCTGTAAGCCTCTGTACGGCCACATCTATATCCCAAGGCGCAATTATACGGCCAACGGTAAAAGAGGCCGCTGAGAGGTCGTTAACGCCGTTATTAGCGTTTGTATTTATCATCGTGGTAGTAGTGATACCCTTTGTCGGATTTGCCTCAGCAAAGAGCTCATGCACCTCACGTCCTTCAATGTAGAGGGGTAGTGTACCACCAGCCGCAAGAACCGTAATTATCGTTTGGTTGGAGCCTTCTACATATGAAGCATCAAATACTACGTCATTGAAGTCAAAGTCTGAACCGCTATTGGCATTGAGGTCCTCTGCTATGATACGGACTGTATATCTTGAAGGTGTGGGTGATGAGGGGTTCTTCTTCGTGGGACTGATTTTCACAATCCAATCGTTATATATGTAATCCCTTTCAATCTGTTGGTTGGGATTTTGTCCATCTGCCACGAAATCAAAGCCCAAATAATAGCTTCCATCAATCTCTTCCATTCGGAATGTATAATGGAATTTGTCATCTTCGGAACAATGATAACCGAATGAATACGAGTCAGTATACATCATAAGCATAGTGCCGTCATAATCAGTAGATGTACCTCCATTGAAATCATTTATATGGTCATTATATTCCTCGCCAATGACAATATTAAATTCCTTTGGCCACCAATTGGTTATAGTAGCGTGCTTTTTCGTTAGTGTGCAAAATTGATTCATATGGAATGAACTTGTCACAGTATGCCCATCTTTCGCGGTGTATTGATTGTCGCTCTTATGCACTTGCTGTACGAAATACTCATCCCAATCAATTAGAGAAGTGTATGACTCTCCTCCCTTCTGATTGAATACCGCGAGGACCTTGGCTTTTTCTTCTTCAGTAATGGGAGAAGGTATATCGTAACCAAGCTGTCCCCATTGGTAATTGTCAGGTTCTGAAACCCTTGTAGTCTTACCGAAAGAGGAAGGGAGCTTATAGTCATTAAATCCCCAATCTTGATTTGAAGAAGGCTCACCGAAGGCCTTTATAAATACGTTGTTGTAACTTGCCGTTACAAGTTCGCTTTCATTATAGGCAAAATCATGGTTGGAACATGATACAAATGCCATAATGCACGCAAACATTAAAATTATTTTCTTCATTGAAAAATTATTTATAATTATTGATTAATTTTCTTATAATGCTCCTTGTCAATTTTTAAGAGGTCTATCCTTATTTGATAGGGAGTCCCTTCCTCATCCTTGTATTCCTCTAGGTGCTCCTTATACCGATTCATATATTCGGTCAAGGACTCAATACCACGCTCACATAAGTCGACAATGTCCGTTCCGTGTATCGTTGTCCCATATTTCACACCTTGTACACCTTGGCTTTGAAACAATGCCATTTTAGCATTCAACATTGATGTTAAGTCCATAATCTATCTATTTTGTTCTATTAATAACGAAATGTTTTGATATGTTCGGTGCCGTCATCCAATTTGACGCCACCATCATGAATCGGCATCCCATTCTTTAACCATTCATCATATGTGAACGGACGCCAATATTGACGATAAATATCCCCATTACAATTTATATTGAAGAGATATTTCTTATAGTTGTTTTTCAATTCAGTCATTTTGCAGCACTATTAGGAATCGAACCTATAAAGCCATTTTAGTACTGATAAAAAAGAAAAGCCCACCAAGAATTTTAGTGAGCTTTTCGTAGAACTTAGTCGAAGAATGTTCTTGTCCTTGTCATAGGGATATCATCAACTGACGTCTGAGACTCTTGAACATGGAAGTCATACTTCTCATCGACTGCATCTGTCCGAGGCAGTTCCTCATCGGCGCGTACAAAACGTCCATGAGCGTCACGCCTTACCTTACCGTTAGCGATAGGTGTCTGAGGACGACGGTCACATAGACCCTCATCCATCATTGGTATGACACATGCACTCTGTCGAGCGTTGACACAGACATTCAAGAGCTCTGTCACGACACACAGCAAGATAGCTGATGCGGCGCCAACCTCTCTCGCGCTGTCCAAGAGATATACCTTCTTGGCTCCCATGTCATAGACGAGAACCGCATGGTCACCTTGACGAGCGTCACCCTTGATTATGCGAGCAGTATCTCCAAGGTCGAATAACCTCACCTCTTGAGGCGAAACAGTGGTGCACTCTACATGATTCTCACCGAGATGATAAACCACAAGACGGAGATTGGACTTATCGCTACAGAGTGAGAGAACCTCCATCATCGGAGACTCCATTCTCTGAAGTTTAATGTAATTCCACATAAATCACTTGTTTTAGTTAATTAATAGAAATGTGGGAGTCCATTGGCATGGCAGCCAACAAACTACCCACAATACTTAGGAGAAGTGAGGATTAGTCCTCGTTCTCATCGTCCTTTGTCTCAGGCTCGGCCTCAACCTCAGCGGTCTCATCCTCGCCGAAATACTCCTTGAAGGTGTTCTGCGCAATCTTAAGGTTACGCTTGAGGTCGAAGAGCAGAACTTGATTCTCCTGCATCTGCTTAGCCCAATCACTTGGCGCAATAAGCTTACCGCCTGGACGGAGTGAGTCGGTTGTCTCTGGAGCGAAGTCCGTCAAATCTTGAATCTTAATCTCAGTCTTGGCAATCTTGTCCTCAAGGCTGCTGATTATTGACTTCTGAGCGATACGGAACTGAGTGTCCAACTGCTTTGCGCGATTCTTCAGTGCGTTTGAATCCTGCTGACACATTGTGTTCAAAAACTTTCCCATAGTAGTGTGAAAAATTTAAAAGTTAAAAAATGTATGAATTAATAAATTGTTTGATTTCTCTTGGACATTGCAAAGATATGTTCTTTTTTTCGAAATTCCAAATTTTAAATGTTAAAATCTTCAAAAGATTCGTCAACTAATTTTGAAATATAATCTATCTGCCTTGCAGATTTCTCCCTTCGCCTTGTTATAGACCTTTTTCGACCCCTTCTGCTCTTGGATGCAGATTTCTTTTCTTTGGAACCATCCAATTGGCTTTCCTCGGTGGCATAACCAATATGCGTAAATCCTAAGAAAGGACCGTTCTTTTCAATCTTGCAGACATCAACATGATGTGTGTCATACTTAAAGGCTCCAGTACGGACTTTAATCTGCTTGACATATCTAAGAGACGAGTCTCCCAAATTCATGCCGACAGCAAACATCGAGTCAAAGAAATTCGTAAGGGTTTTACTGCCACTAAGCGTGTTTTGAGTTATAACTGACCCAAGGTTTCTTTTTGGTGTGTGAGACAAGACAAGGATGCTAATGCCATATTTGCGCTTAAGCATACAGAGCTTTTGCATGAGCTTTCCTGCTGTCGTGGCAGAGTTCTTCATATTGGCAAGCCAACTGAGGTTGTCAACAATCAAAACCTTGGAATTATACTCGTTGATATTTGCCTCAATTCCCTCCATTAGAGCCTCGTCAAGCGACTTTTTCGTCTCCTTGCAGTAGTTGTTAAGCTCATCGCCATTGAGCTCAACACGGAGGAAATTATCACTGAAATTAAAGGGTTCTTGGGTCTTGCTATCAGTGTACCTCATTTCAAATTGCTTTTGAGATAACTCAAAATCATAATATAGAACCTTCTCACCATTCGTCAGTGATTTGGCTATATTATTTGCAATCTGAACCGCAAGAATACTTTTACCAACATTGGAATCAGCAAACAAACAGCATACCTCATTCTCATACCAAAACTCCTTCCATAATTTCTTTGGATTCTTTTGCGTCTTGGACTCGGTAATAGTTTGATTTGCCGTTCTTGTTGAAAAAATACTTGTAACAGAAGAACTGATTGGCATTTGTTTGTTATTATTATTGTTTGTTAAAATGAGACCCCTCTTGGAATCGAACCAAGCCGTCGTGAGACCACTAGTTTTGCAGACTGTGACAATAACCGCTCTGTCAAGGAGTCATTAAAAATTGGGAAATTGTTTTTGCATGCGCCGCACATTTCCCATAAAGAGGCAGTTATGACGTGACCAACGGACGGTTTAGAAACGCACAAGCTCGAAATCCGACAACCCAGCTAGCTCGATGGTGAGCCGTACCGCGAACTTAAATATTCAAAGATTGAAAAGGCAAATTCGCCAACTTTGATGACATTGCAAAGATATAGGAAATATTTTAAAATTCTAAATCTTTTTCGTTAAAAAATCTTTAACGCTTGATATTCCACATTGGATTGGTTCCACCACCGACCATCACGTCGATATTGGCGCCGCTCTTGGCAGCAACGGTTTCAATCCATTTAAGTGAAATGAAGTCTTGGCTTGATAGATGCATCTCTTCCATATAGGCTTTATCCGCCTTCGCACGCTGTCTCTCAGCCTTCTCACGAGCCATCTGCACTTCAGCAAGCCTCTCTTGAGTCTGCTTTGCTTGTACAGCTTTTGCCGTCATATTCATTTCAGCCAACTGCTCTTTATTAGGCATGGCTTTTCCAATTGTAACTTGCTTGATGATAATTGGAAATTCCTTTTCCTTAGACAACTTGGCGACATAGACTTGCATCTGCTTGAGCACCTTGTTGTCGATTTCATTCAATACGGAGCGATTACTCATCAAGTCAAATGGACTGTGCTGAGAAATATGGTCACGAACCAAGTTGCAATAATAGTTATAAAGGTTGGTATTGAACCAATCCTTACCATAATTCTTCAAGAGGATGGGGCTCTTCCCTTCCTTAATCTGCGTAATGACTACTGTATGGAAGTCAAGCGGTGTGTTATCGTCACTAAAAAGGTCGTCCATGTCAACTTGATGCTTATAAGGTACAATCTTGAAATACTCAGCACTAGTTGTTGCCCAAACCCATGATAAACCACACTCAACTGGAGTGTCTCGAACACCACCGTCTCCAAACATAATTGGGAAGTCAATCAATACTGCTTCCTCATCTGCTTGAGGGCTAACCTTGTGACACGAACTCAAACTGCTGACCATCGTCAATGCAGCAAAAAGAATAATTAGATACTTCTTCATTTTTTGATTATTTTTGATGTTTAACAATGCAAAGATATATGCTTTTCTTGATAATTCCAAATCTTCAATGTTAAAGAGATTTAATTAAAAGAAGATGGCGAAAAGATAGATTAAAATCTTCCTCGCAATCCATATGGATAATAGTCCCAATAAAATATAGACACCAATCTCCAAAACTGTCATCCATACGTCACTTGAAATATGAAAGGATATACTTTGATGGGATGGTGAAATAACGGATATTTCATCGCTACTTATGATGTTTGAATTTCCCTCTGATGGCATAATTGGGGTATTTCCCACTTTCAATGGAGCTTTTTCCTTACCATTTTTATATGTGTATAAAAGTATGTTATCATCAAACTTCCCCTTCATTGTAGGGTGCTGACCGACAAATTGCATTGTCTTGTCGCTTTTGAGATATTCATAAAGCTCCTTGGCAACAACTCTTTCATCCTTATTGGAATCAGCCTTTCCTTCCAAACCATCAATTAATTGTTTGAAAAAGATACTATAATCTGCTCCTACCACACTATGGCTTTCCTCGTTCTTTCTTGAGGCGCTGATTAGAATGACATTCTTGCCATTAATCTTTGTCTTGTCAGAGGCAAAACTTCCGCTGTAACAAGAATCAATGATGATTAGCTTTCTCCCAGCCTTGCATGCGCTTAATATTCTCTTTATTTCAGAGAAATAGATAAACTCGTTTCCACATTGGATTAATCCTTTGTCTCCATGCCCACTATACACAAAGACAATTATGTCATCCTTGGTACATGCGTCGCATTGCTTCTTGAGATTCGTAAGGATATTGTTACGCTTGACACCATCGCCCCTAACCAATATGACTTGTCCTCCGTTATTACGGTACAAGTCAGCAAGGGCTGTCACATCATTCTCTGGGTCTGTCAATCCATACCCATCAACCCCATAAAATAAGCCATACATCTTGGCGTCAACAACCATTGCCACTAACACCAAGCAAAGGCATACGAAAAACCTCTTAAATATCTGTCTTATTGTCATAGTCAATATTGCTTTGTGAGCCGATATTCTGATTATGCTGATTCGTTGAGTCCTTCTTCTCGTCCTTATTTCCATTTGTCGGAGCTGTAGGATTCTGAGGTTGTATAGGGGTAATTGGCGATACTTGTTCCATTGGACTATTGTCGTTCTCAATGGAAGATATATTACCATTACTCATGTCATATGTGGCAATAATCCTATATTGGTTCTGCCCTTTGGTGTATGTAACCTTTTTAACCCTATCCAAAGGATTAGGCAATGCCTTTGTTGACCTTACACCACATATGTATTCCTCATACTTGTTGCTTGGAGCCGATATGTACGTTATTGTCAAGCTGTCAGCCCCATATCTCTTCTGCAATTCCCTTGCAATGGACACATTAATGGCTTCATCGCTTAAAGAGTCTGTCATAACAACATTTGTGCTGTCACTGTCAAAGAAACGAGCTTTGATATTGGTATATGTACAGTCACCCATATACCCCCAAATAAAATTGGTAATGACAATCAAAAGGACTCCGAAAACAAGTCCCTTGAAAAATGATGATAAATACATTGTTTAATTGTTAAAAAAATAAATTAATATTTCTGTTTATTAGGAATCACTCCCCTTATACCACCGCGAGGGTCCTCAACATCACCCTCATATCTTGGGATAATGTGAATGTGACAATGAGGTATTGTCTGTCCACTCGCCTTCCCACAATTAACGCCGATATTATATCCTTGGGGATGAAAGTTTTCATCAAGATACTCCTTAACATAATCAATCATATCTATTAAACTTATTATCTCCTCTCGGTTTAAATCAAAATAAGTTTCAACATGACGATTAGGTATAATCAAAGTATGGCCTTTGGAAACTGGATATCCATCAAATACCGTAGTCCAATATCTGTTATAAAACGGAAGCTTCTCCATCCCCTCAAGGTCACAAAATATACACTTATCCTTGCTCATTTTTGACCTTTTTTGTAGCCAACTTTAATGCTGAATGAATCGCTTCTTCAATGTTCTCACTTCGTTGGCCGTTTGCTTTGACAAAATCATATGCAAATTCAACTCTACGGCGCCCTTTGCCCTTTATAATTGCCGCCACACATATCCAAATATTGCACTCTTCATCCTTAACGTCACCAACAGCTGCGATACACACATCACAATCCATCTTGTAAAGGCCATTCAATGCCAATTGGTTTGCTACTGCCGAGCTCTTGATACCATTCTGCTTGATGGTATAATTTGGGATATCCATTAAGGTTTCCATTTGGTCACAGTTCACTAATGTCATGGTACCCTTATAATATGGCTCCATTACACTTGCAATAGATGCGCCAATAAGTCCATGTGTACATTGTTCAACTGTGCATATGGTCATATCTTTTTCTATAAGGGCTACAGCCAATTTTCGTAACTTATCTTTCATTTATCTACAATTAAGTCATTCAACTTAGCTTGTGCAGCTTTAATCAATACATCCAATTCCTTCCGTTGGTCTTCATATTTCACAATGGCCTCCCTAACCTCATTAATCAATGATAGCTTAGCTTCCTCAACACTGTTATATACAGTTGTGACGGAAAGGAGATAATCACCATTGGATAGGTCAACTCTCCCAATCTTAAACATTGAAGGCTGTTTCACAGCATCAATGGGCGTTTCCACCCTCTCAGCTGACATTATTCTTCCATTATAGATATAAATGGCTATTTCGCCGATTTGTAATTCATGTGCTCGCTTCATGGTGCAATTATATAAAAAATATTTGAGATAACAAAATTCCTTAACATTGTTTAATAAAAAATGACTACCACACATAAAGCATAGTAGTCATTGGATAAGGTCGGAAACATTGTTTTCAGAAATTATATTAACACAGTATACTCTTGAATAACAAACTTGCTGTATGTTTCCTAATCGTTGTGGAGGTGGGATTTGAACCCACAACACAGTGTTACTGCTCCTCAAGGGTATGAGCCTTGCATGTTACCATTCCACCACTCCACGATATGGGTTTTAAAATCAACGGATGTGCTTCTATAGGGAGTCTTGCTTTCTCTGCCGAGGACTTGTGTTCACCTCTCCGTATAGGAACCTCACAGAGCGCTTCACACACCATTAGGTAGCATCGGATAAACCGCAGGTACTTTATACCATAATACGGAATAAGTATATAGATTTTTACCGTTTATCCTACATTTTTCTTAGTGTGTACCCAAGTGCCACATGTACCCATGTCTGCACATCTACATCTCTATCGTTGATTTTTTTTCTTATTATGGACCACAGAGGGGCTCGAACCCTCGACATTTTGCTTGCAAAGCAAACGTTCTAGCCTACTGAACTATGGGCCCTACAAAGGTGAGGGTTTAAAGAACTCTATTACGAGCAAAGAACATTAATCAGCATCACTCTTTTTCCGAAGTCCAAAAGATATAGCTTCTTAATTGACTTCCCACCCCTCACCGTAGCAAGAAAGTCTGTTACTTACCTAAAGCTCCCAATAACGGAATCGAACCGTTAAAACCTTTTTGGGTAGAGATTTCTATTAAAGAATCTCCGTAACTTTTCCATAAATCTGTTTCCTTGAAACCCATCCATTCATATGGCCATGGTTATTTCCAATCAAATATTCTTTATTTTTTTTTATCCCATGGATTAGATGAAGATAATGATGACCTTTAACCTTACAAAGAACAACGTCCTTTTTCTCAAGTTTGACATCATCAGTTATTGGAATACAGATTACCGTTTGCCTTGACTTTAATATTGGCGTCATCGACTGACCGATACCAATCACTTTACAAGTCTCTCCATTGGAAAGATGATTGCAAGTTTCTTGGTTTTCAAAGCCACTGTAAGAAAATTCTGTCATCTTCCTTAAGTCTCTTTTTAAAGTTATAAAAAAAAATAAAGCTGAGAACGTTGCCTTATTCTTGAAGCCATTGAATGAAGGTTGGACCTCACTGTTCACACGCTGTTTTACAACAGACGTAGACTTCATGCACGATGACTTTGAGAAAGCCACCTAAATCTTACTCGACAGTATCATAGCGTTCAGTTCTTCGCCAAGCTCTTGCGGATTCACAGTGTGCCCACTGTTAACTCAGACGAGTACTTTTAATTGCTCATTGGATTCCTTGCGAGTCCCCAACGCCTCTATATTGCAAGAGGATAAGTGCATTTTAACCGTCAAGTGCCGTACACTTTTCGCATAATTTTTGTTGAACGTTTTTTCAATGAAAGCGCAAGGCAGACATACAGAAGGTGTGGTACGGCCCATAGCATTCCTACCTTTTGGGTAGGACCCACTAAAACGCCTTCTTGTACAGACTCACCACAAGTCACTCTTACTGATTCATACCATTCGCCACACAAGGTAGTTTCCACTCGTTTCTCTGAAGATAAAGCCACTTCGATTCAGCCATGGACCGATATGAATCTGAGCTCAGCACGTTAACTGGTGATTATTGCACCAAGCTCGATATGACATCTATTGCCTTTCAGCTCACCCACAGACCCATTTGGCCCTTGGGAGTTCCTAACCACTGTGTTACCATAGGCGAGGAACTGTACCATATCCTTTTCCGTGAAATATACAAGGTTTCCCTCATACATCCGCAAATCATTTATACTGCCTTTGTTTATGATTCGCGTTTATCCTATCACTAGTTTATCCTTAAAGGCTACGAAAGCTAACCTATTTCCTATTCGATATTCTCATGAGTACAAGACTCACTTGGATTCTAAATAGTCAATGTTGGAAGAGTTGGATTTGAACCAACGAAGCTCCTCAAGAGAAGCACAACAAGCACGAACTTGTTGCCTATTTGTCCACACCGACATTGCTGTCGTTTCTCCTCTAGTATCTTCCAAAAGGTGGTTTTTAAACTTGCCCACCACAAGAATGGTTGCGGAGAGAGGACTTGAACCTCTGACCTCTAGGGTATGAGCCTAGCGAGCTACCAACTGCTCCACTCCACGATGTTATATTTTTGAAAGGAAGCTTTGGATTGACTCCAAACAGAATTTTGCAGATTCAAAACTTTGCTGTAAGCTTCCTATTTTTCTTTCAACGGTGTAATTATACAATAAATATTTGGAATAACCAAATTTATTAACTGTTTTTAAGAAATTCGTTCAACTTATTAAGCTCACCGAGTTCCTCAATCATTTCGTCTTGAACAATTGTCCAACTGTAATTGTCAGATTCAACCATTACCACTTGTTCTTGCAGCTTGGCGAGAACCTTTTGCTTAAGTTCCTCTTGGTACTTGACTGAGACAATCTTCTTGGCCCCATCCTTATCATATCCGCCATCAACAAGAGTCTTGTATAATGTATTGCGGAATTCCTTATCTAAAATCTTGCTCATTTTTATTGTTGTTATTTGTTTCTTCAACAATGCAAAGATATAATTTATTTTTTAGAATTCCAAATTTTCAAGAAACTTTTTTTATTTTTTTTTTTCTGAGTGGAGCTAGAGGGATTCGAACCCATTCGTCCGAACTACCGTCAAATAAGAAATCACACAAGCTTAATTGTCAAAAAGACAAAGAGTTCTTTTAAATATTTGGAGGACTGAATGGTTCTCCGATTTTCTTCCCTATCCTCACGGACAAGAAAGAAAAATGTGCTCGGATGTTCTGTTCCCAAGAGCCGAGCCTCTCGGCCTACTACGCTGCTACAGCGTACTCGTAGACACAAGAATCAATATTCTCGCCGTTTAATTTCTTTTTGCTATTTAAGGTATCTGCCTACCGCTTGTTTCTTATCAAACGCATAGTCCGTCAAAACCAATATAGCCCCTTATGTCGAGACGGAAGGAATCGAACCTACGACCTTTTGAATATCAGTCAAACGCTCTAACCGTCTGAGCTACGTCTCGAAGATAAAGCATACCATCCCATTAATGGTCGTAGTATGCTCTTATAAATTGAGAAAGGATGTCTATTCTCTTGCTAACCGACTGAGGTGTCGCTTTCTCAAGACCTTCCTTATCCATGCTCCAAATCAAGTTTCTCACTTGCGTTGCCGATAGACCTTGATGTATAGCACCCCTCGCGTTTAACTTGAATGACACGAAATTCCTTGTTATGAATGGGGGGAACCATGACATGATTATTTCAAAGCCATCGCTATAATAAATAGTGAATGTCGGCTCTTTTGTATAACCCACAATTGTGCTGTAGAGATAGAATCCCCAATCATGAGAATTGTCAGACTCATCTGTCAAGTCATCAAGTGGAAGTACCTCAACCCTTGTAGAATCCTCACCAAATGTTTCCTCAATGGCTTCTTTTGCCATTTCCGCTCTCAATGCGATTGGAATTGGATTCCTCTTATTCAGTTTATCAGCAGAACCAATCAAGAGAAGAACCTTATCGTTCTCGCCCAAGGCTTGCTTAATCAGCTCCAAGTGCCCATTATGAATGGGCTGCAAACGTGCAATAATTACTCCTACTGCCATTTATTGTAACTGCTATTAAATTAATAAAATGTAGGACTAGTAGGATTCGAACCTACGGTCCCCTCCTTGTGGACTACCACTAAACCTTAAGATTTTGCGGCTTCTTGGAAAAAATAGTTTTTCTCAAGCATAATGATGCGTCCCACACCAATGTTCTTTTTTTTTTTGAGGAGATGCGTTAAACCACTTCGCTATAGTCCTAAATGTCCTCCCCTCAAGCTCTTCAAGGGAAGAACCCTCTCAATTTATTCGCCCTTGTGGAAATACTTGTAAGCGAACCAACCGAGAACACCGCCGATAATCAGTTCCATATTCTAAATCTTTTTATAAGGTGAAACATTCCGTTTAACATTGCAAAGATATATAAAATCTTTGATATTTCCAAATATTTGGAGAAGAATTTTTTTTAAATTCCGTTTACAACCATCTCAGCATCAATCTTTTCCTTTTCCTCCTTGGTCAAAGGGGTTTGCTTTGATTTTTGAGATTTGCGCTGATGCTTGCAAGTTATTGCGTTCTTGCCGTCACCCCATCTGAATTGCAGCCATCCGTTATACTCTCCGTCATCAAACTCATAACCTTTGGGAATTTCATCATCACCACGGAAGAAATCATCAAGCATGCGCAGATAATAGCGATGCTTACTATCCTTTTCGTTTCTTCTTGTCCATTTCTCGTAGAAATACTGATGGATGCCGTCATTCCCTTCAAGGGGTATTTTTGATTCTTGGAAATCAAGCACAACATACCCCCAAAAACGGTCACCCACATTATAACTCCAACCCTTATAGGCATTCCACTTAGTTTTTATTGTACTAAACTTAGGGTGTGGGGTGTCGGCATAAAGTTCATCAATAAGTTTGACCTCTTCCTTCCATTCCTCCTCGGTATCATACTCTGTTTCCGTATGAATGTATTCTTTGGAGTCGCGGCAACATCTTGCCCACATGGAGAAAATCACCATATATCTTTTGGTATGCTGCTTCATGTTTCTTTTCTTTTGCGGAATGATGTCTTCAAGTCAAATCCATGCGAAAGTATTTTGCCGTCATTGGTTTGGGTCTTCACGCCATCCTTTGAACCGAACAAGTCTTCCATAAGACTTATTTTGAAATTACTGATGCTATCTTTAAAGTTGCCTTGGGAGTCATCAATACGACTGAATATCTTCTTCACGGTATCCTCAAGAACCTTGATTGAATTATCATTCATGGTCCCATCACCCAAATCCCATGGTCTTGTCTCAAAACCAATCCAAGTGTCATGAAGAGATTTAATATAGCTTATCTCGTATTTCTCCTTGGGGAAATAAACCGTATAAGTTCTTCTACTTCCAACCTCCTTGTATGGATTATATGCTCGCTGTTTGGGTTTCTCATAATAAAAACCCAATGGGGATTTGCATTTAATATTATATCTCCCACAATCGCAAACATATCTTTTATCCAATTCCCTATCGCCATTCTCGGTTATCTTGGTATCGTTACAGTTGATACCATAACCATTGACAGATGCATCCGTTAACTTCTCTATACGAATACCACATTGGCTGAACAATACGGTTTTCTTTGCTTTGGGTTTGGACATATTCTATTCTTTATCTATTTCTTCAATAAGCTTATTATAATCAAACTTAGCGAACTTTTTGCTATCAATCTTCTTGAAAATCAAGAAACTGCTATGGAATTTCCGTGCATGCAATTGTGTCTTGACCTTGCCGCTTATCAATCTTGACTTGGCAATCAATACGAATTCGTCATCATTGACAAAACCACATCTCATAGCCATCATCTTGCTGAAGGTGGGAACATCATGATTTATTCCACTTGATATTGTGGCTTGAGTCTTAAAGCAACATATTCCATTAGGCTTCAAAACCCTATAGGCTTCCTTTATCCAATGGGCATAATTGGCATAGAGCTCATCCATGTTCTTGTACCATCCGAAGCGCTTGTGTATCACATTGGACCCATCCTTGATTTTCTTGAGGCTTGGACCAATCCCAATCACAAACGGTAAGTCAATCATAATACTATCAATGGATTCATCTTCCAACAATAATGCGCCAAATGGCTCTATTTTAGCAACATCATCAGCTTGGGGGCATACATCAAACTTGTACTTCGGCTGAGGAATTTCAATTGTCTCTTCCTTGCCATCCAATATTACCTTATGCTCCCCATAGAAATTACCCTTGCTGTATGTCATGTCACAGTCGAAAGGTCTTCCCTCATTATGAAGCTGCATGATGTTATAGATTATCTCATGTTGGTTTGATGAGACGCTCTTAATGACTTTATTGTATTCCAAAACATTAATTCTTTTTTTGCAAGCACAGATAGATTCGAACTACCATCCTTAGATTTGGAGTCTAAGATTCTAACCATTGAACTATATGCTTATGAAGGCTCCATACAACGGACTCAAACCGTTTCAATTGCATTAAATTAAACTCATGGTTACATTAAAACTAAAAAACATGATTTAAAGAATATGAAGCCTTTGGTTTTAGCAAATGTCAAAATCTCTAGGAAAGGACCATTAATATATAGTATTCAATCATCTAGAAAAGATTAAGCTGTAGTTGCTAATCCAAGCTCTGCATGATGGAATCGAACCATCTTACAAACTTTTGACACTTCACCGTCCGCGCTGAGATATGACGTATGACCATAATGGCATAGTGCAATATTCAGCCACCCCATAGTCTTGTTCTTCAAGTCCGTCATCCAATGACATTTGCAGAGTTCTCCATTTGGGCCTTTGCAGTTCTCTAGAATTGGGGCACTAGAATAGAAATGCAGAGTTTCTCCCCAAACGATTTCTTTATTTCAAGCAAAAACGAAACATCTTTCCACAATGGGGACAAATGAATACCTCACCATCTTCATCATATGCCCTTGAAATGTCAACGCTCACGTCCTTATGACAATGAACGCATGGAATTATATTATCCATAAGCTTTATAAAATTTAATATACATACATTGAGGCTCTACCCAGACTCGAACTGAGGTCTATACATTACGAAAGTATTATTCTGCCACTGAACTATAGAGCCAAATGATTATCTCGTAGCCTCAATTAAAACGCAAAGGACAAGCCACATCATCATAAGAAATCCTACTATTGACCAATGCTTCTTATCAATTGGTTTCATCTCATTAGACTTATCATCGATATATCCAAACATATCATTTCTTTATTTAAAACATTCAACTTGAGCCTCTTGGTGGAATCGAACCGCCGTTTCAAGATTACAAATCTAGCGTAATAACCGTTATACGAAAGAGGCATTTTTTTAGGGTGATTATAATGTGACTCGAAATAAAGAGCACTATCCAAAGTTGTCGACCCATGAGGAATCGAACCTCAGTTTTCCGATTAAAAGTCGGAAGCTTTGCCACTAAGCTATGAGTCGTTTTGTGCGCTCGGTGGGAATCGAACCCACACTCCTTTGCTTAAGAGGCAACAGCTTTAACCATTAAGCTACGAGCGCATTTTTTCTTAAACGCCCATGAAATACTCAATAGCTTATTGATTAGATAATTCCTTTTGGACGTCTATATCTGTTTTTTATGTTTTATATTCTTTTTCATAATCTATTTTTTTTTAATTCTGTGGGCCTAGAGGGACTTGAACCCACGACTCTCACATTATGAGTGTGCCATTCTAACCAACTGAATTATAGGCCCTTATGTTTTTTTATCCCATCTTATGGGTTTTTATGTATGCGTAATCCTTAAGCTCTTTAAAGAACTTCTCTTTATCAAGCTTTCTTTTTGTTTTCTTCCGTATCTGATATGATTGCCATATTGGATAAATAACAAGGCATGCTGCTGCATACGACCCAACCAATATATTAGTTATTCCTAACAATATGAAACTTAAAATCATCGATTCCGTTCCAACAAGCTTCTTTTCCAAGTCATTGTCTTGCCACATTCGGTCGCTTGCCTTGACAAACAGTACCCAAAATAGCACAAGCATCAGCACTGATATAATCTCTATTTCATTAATCATAACAATAAACTTAATGTATAAGTTATTATTCCACTTTCCCAAACAATTGGGAAAACCTTCTTAAGCCAAACTACACTCCATCGAGCTTGTCAAGCTTAGTCTCCATCCTCCTATATACGCAGAAGAGAAGGGCTGTTGCAAGGATTTCCGTCATCGTTCACTCTCCTATGTTCTATTTTATTAGTTTCTTTATTACCATTTATCGATTGGTCATAATGTTCTTTGAATTCTTCAAAAAGCTTGTCAGCATATTTTCCGATTATGGGGGCATCACTATTCTTAATGCCTAACATTTTATGCGGAGAGCAATGTACTCGAAACATATCCGTTGCCGAACGAAGCATCTTAGCAGGATGTCCCCACGCCTCATGGGTTTACTCTCCATTTAAGCATGCAGAGGGCGGAGAGCACGATTCCCATACGCTTCGACACGTACACGTTGTTTTCAAGACAAGTTTGGCATACCACACCAATTCACCCTCTATGTCCGAAGACTTTCCCTTTATCGCTATGCAGTGGCCATGGTCACTTGACGCCTACCTAAATCATTAAGCCTAACGCCTAAAACAGAAATGGTAGAAATCCATGTGCGCACATGAACTTTTTCTGTTGAAGATGGCTCGTCAGTCATCTTATGAGGCTGGAGCGGAGAATTACGATATCTCAACTTTAGCATTAACAGTGCTACGTTCTTCCTTTGAACTACGCTCCATAATTTTATAATCCTTTTAATTGCGGTCCATGGGGGACATCGAACCCCCACCTCTAGCGCGACAAGCTATTATCCTACCTTTGGACCAATGGACCTTATTTTTTATTCCCCTTTATGACATTTGCAAGATGCGGAATGTATCATGTTTCCACTCTCATATCCGTCATAAACAAGATATGTATGACCGTCATATTCAATCTCGTCAACGTCATATTTGGCAGTTTCCACTATGTGCTTGACTTTTGCTGTATGCTCGTTTTTCTGCGCTTCATCAAGCTTGTAGTCACATGAGCTCATCATGAGCATCACGGTTGCAAATAACATTATTTTCTTCATAACATTTATTTTAATTTATATTTTCTCCATAGCATTTGCAATGAGCTGCATGCAACATTGTGGCTCTATAACCATCACTCCATATGAGATAGCTATGCCCTTTATATTCGAACTCATATATGCTTCCTCCACTGAGGTATCCTACATGTTCATATTGAAGGCTTGGCGTATCAATTGTTTTTGATGCGTTACTATGGCACTTACATATGACATTGTCTTTTTCATAACCGTTTTTCTTTTTGTATTGTCAAACAATCTTGTTAGTTGGGTGGAGAGGAGTCGGACCTCTTTAGTTGGTTTTTCAGACCAATGCATACACCAAGTCTGCCACCGCCCAATATTACCGTGATGGAGGAGGGAGTCGAACCCACAACCGTTTGCTTCGTAGGCAAAAGCTCTAATCCTATTGAGCTACTCCACCATCTTGCTTTTTCCGTTTGCAATAATATGGAAAATAATTGGAATGACCAAATTCTTTAACAATTATTAGCAATAAAAAAAGCTGTTGAATTATCTTTTGGACTCATCAACAGCTTGGGAAAATATAGTTATTTATGAAATAAGTGTCTTTTTTACTCTCTTTCTATATAACGCATTCTTTTAGCTGTTGATTATTTTTCGAATCAAACACAACGGTATCATTCCACTTACTGTCTGTAGTAAATGAATTGCATACAATATTTGATATGTTTTTAATACTTGTATTCATTGTGTTTGCTTTTTATTTAGTTTCTATTTTAATTATAAATATATCATTGTTTGCATTTTGAAAAATGACATTGAATTCATATCATTTTCCCTTTAACATTGCAAAGATATAATCTTTTTTTGAGAAATCCAAATTATGTGGAGATTTTTTTTCTAATCCAATGTTATTTCTTCCTCGATGTCTGTGTTAGAGTCAGTTACTGAGTACATATGGATGAATTTCACGTCTGTCACATCTTCAAACGGTTTATCCACACCGCTAAGATATATTGTGCTTCCACATGTATATCCGTTGACTCTTCCCCTATATTCCATATTTCTATCACCAACCTTCTTGCAAAAGGTGACAATATCTCCGTCAAGGCCTTCCCTTTTCTTTGCCTTGGTGTTGTATAATGTGCCTTCTACCACCTCAAGGTAATCCTCGGTGACGGTAATCCTTAGTCCGTTAACATTTATAATCATCGCTCTTATAAATATTCAAGCCAAGTATAATGCACTCGCTCATTCTTATAATTTAGGTTTTCTTCGTTCTGCTTGGCCTCCCTCTCGAATGAGATATTCTTGTATGCCTTAAAAGAATTGAAACAGCATAAAAGACGAATCAGCCATTCAACAATGTACCACACATAGAAGAATACATAGAGCATCTCCCTCATCTGCATTGTATGGATTTGTTCATGGTTCAATGTCTTCCTCGTTATATATGCGTCTCTACGAGCGAATATGACTCCAAAGAGATTCATTGCCGCAAACCCCTTGAAAGGAATCAAGTTGTTATAAATGACTTTCATTTATTAAATATCTTGTTGTTAGGCTTTTATTTTCTTATTAAAAAAAGGAACGACCGTTTTAAAGCCATCGGCGTCGGCTTCTCCAAGACAAGGATTGTAGCGCTCATCTTAAAGACGGATGGGTCCATGACAAACATGTTGTGTCACCCACCACAGAAATACTAAGATGTGAAAATGTGTTGAAATAATATTGCTGTGCGTTCCTAATTTGGCTATTGCCGTACTCCCTATAGGATTCGAACCTATGACCTACGCCTTAGGAGGGCGTCGCTCTATCCATCTGAGCTAAGAGAGCAAAAACTGTACACCCTATGGGACTCAAACCCATACAAACCACTTTAGAAGAATGGTGCTCTATTCAGTTGAGCTAAGGGTGCGTTTTATCGTCAACCAACATCGCATGTTTCATCCCATAAAGGGAAATCCACCATCCGATGACATATAACAATCCAATTATAGAATAGACTATTGTCATTTATTCTCTTCTTGTTCTCTTATCTTCTTTGCCAATCTCTCAAGGTCTTTCTCAAGCATAATTCGCTCATAGCCTTGCATGTCTTTTCCTCGCTTGATTGACTTATCCAAATTAAAGAGTTTCATCACAAGTCCAATCATCAATAGGAAGATTGGGAAAAGGAATAATGCGATTATCGCAAATAAAAGTATTCTACCCATGCTTAAAAGTATTTGTTCCGTTGCTGCAAAGATATAAACAATTTTTGACAAATCCAAATAATTGAAAAAGATTTTGTTTTAAACAAAAATAAAGCCCTCTGAGCGCTTTTTAATCTCAAGATGGATAATTGTCTATTTCATTGGAGATAACGCTGTAGAAGGCTTTAAAATGGCTTATATGGGGTATTTTGGGTGCTACATATTTTTCATTTTCATGTATTGTTCCCATCCTAATTCTTTTTCATTGAAACCTCGTCTCAAGCCATCTTCTCTCCATGCCTTAAATGCATCATATGATGGATTTCCCATCCTTCCAATGCCATGGAAGTTTCTTTCCCTCTCTGATTGGGAGTATGGCATGAAGTGGTCAACATTACCAAATGTCGCCTCGTCAATAACCTCACGGATTATCTCACTTATCCTTGCTTCTGTAATATTCATTGTTGTTTTATATTGCTTTCTCAATAAATATCACGGAAGATGAACTTTATAATAAGTCATTACCGCATTTCTTGCAAATATCTACAATTTCATGATAAAAACTTATAGCATCCTCATCGGTATTGAAATACTGAGACTCGCCCCAATTGTCATGATTCGTATAAATTTCGACAAATGCTTTATTATATACTATTTTAGCTTCTTCATCAACCTTATAGCGTTCACTTGAAAATCGTTCGCAAACAGCTTTCCATCCTTCACATTCACGCCCATTAACGATATAGATATCATTTGTCTTACCTTGGAAAAGCCAAAATAATACCAAGGACGATAGATGTCTCCCTTTTTCTTAATAAGTCGGCAATTATATCTAACTGTTTGCGGTGAAAAAATTATCTTGCTAATGCTTTTGTAATAGTTTGAGCTTTGAGCTATTTTTGGGATGCCAAAGCTATTTTCATTTTCTTGGTACATAACATTAATTTAAATTTGTCGCCTCGGAGAGACTCGAACTCTCACATCTCTAAGACACTACAGCCTAAATGTAGCGCGTCTTGCCAATTCCGCCACGAGGCGATGACTTGTTTGTTAAAACTTATCAAATATTCTTTCTAAACCATATTTCTTTATTTCGTCTTTAAACTTGTCTTGCCATTTATTGAAGTTAAATTCCTCTATCTTATTCGGAAGCAATTGATTGCATAACAGATGCGTCTACCTATTCCACCACCTACCGTAGTTAAGGTAGAGTGGGAGCCGAACCCACAAAATCCTTCGATTTGTCCGTTCCCTTATTGCAGTTATTAAGCTTGCTGTAAGCTTCCTATTTGTGGAGGAGAGACGATGACCAGAGTCGAACTGGCCTCCTCGGCTTGGGAAGCCGATGCACTAACCGATGTGCTACACCGTCATAAAGAAAAGGAAACATTGAACTACCATGTTCAACTCGGCAACTATGTCGCCAAGGTTAGAATCGAACTAACAAAGAGTTGTCTTGCTGCATGTTTCCACTATCTTGTTTTGGAGCGAGGTATGGGATTCAAACCCATGCATGCTTGCAGAATGGAAATCTGCCGTGCGCCTTCAACTACACTAACCTCGCCTATGAGTACTGCCACGTCAAATCATGGCAGTACCATGTATTTTTTCTATTCCGTAATTGTCACGATGACAAGTCGGTTTGAAGCATCACTTACGACACCCTTGCCTACAGCGCTGTTAATCTTGTTGCCACGGTCTTTAAGGTATGTTGCGACAGCCTCGGCACGCTTCTCAGAGAGAGCTTGATTATACTCCTTTGTACCCTCTGGGGATGCCATACCCACAATATCTACAATTGCATCAGCTCCAACCTCATTAAGTGTCATCTTTGCATCCTCGGTAAGTTCTGCACTGTTCTTCGCGAAGCAAACTACCCACTTGCCACAGCTTGCAACCTTTGTTACAGCATTTGTTGTAGGCACACTCTTTGCATTTGCGTTCTGTAGTGCTTCAGCCAACTTTGCATTATCACCTATCAGTTTGTCATTATCAGCCCTCAATGCGTTAATCGTTGAATTCATCTTGCCAATGTCATACTTGGCGAAATGACGTGAACGGCCCTTGCATGATGGAAGTGTATAACGGTATGCGAGACTAATGCCAAGCTGTGCATGATTCTTATTGAACTCTATACCACCGTCATGACTAAGATTGTACTTGACCATTGGTATAATCGCGATTGCATGCTCCTTCTCCCTACCCATATTAAATGCAAGGTCAAGACCAAGGTTACATGTTAGATAATTCTGCGAATGCTCAAATACGTGCAGCCATCCAAGACCAGTTACAGTACTTACTTCAAATGTACGTGGGAGACCATTATATCCACCAATAAGGTTTGATAAATTAATCTTGCCGTTAAGTGCGACATCCGTAGCCTTTACGATTGTGCTAGCGTCTGCGAAATGATTGTCATTAAGCCATGTGTTGCCCTCAATCTCAAGACCTACGATTGGAGTGATAGCCTTGCCAATGCGTAAGCCAACGGTTGTGTTGAATGGATTCACAGAGTTGAAGTCAAGCGGAGAATAAGCTCCAACCGATGCTCCAACACTGATGTTGTCCAAAACTTTCTTTTCCTCAAGTGCAGACTGAGCACTTACGGTCATTACGGCGAACAAAAGCGCCATGAATAAAAATACTTTCTTCATAAAAATTTTATCTTAATAAAAAAATCTACTTAAAAATTAAAAGGACGGAAACAGTTTGTTTTGCGTTAACTATTGCTCTAAACCAACTGAGCTACCTTCCGTTAATTGTTTGATTTTTTGTCGGAAGGGTAGGACTCGAACCTACGACCCACAGTTCCCCTTGTTGCATAATAAAGCTTGCTGTATGTTTCCTATTGTTTTTTTTCTCTTTATCTCCTAAAATGGAAAATCGTCTTTTGAATATGACATTTCCCATCTATAGACATGGACTTTCTCCCCATTTTCACGTTCCATGTGATATGAAGGAATCTTGGTATCAAAGCCTTTGTTCTTGAATGTCCTTGTTATCAGTTCAAGGGCATCATAGTCATATGGGAATGACTTTGACTTAAGGCTAATCCCAATGCATCCTTCTTTTTCCACTACCTCATTTCTAATCAAGCTTTCATTTATCTTCTTGATGAAAGAATAGCAATAAAGCGGAAAGTTGACACCCCTTTTGGATTCCTTCTTATATACGTCGTCGTTCATATATTCAAACTTGGAAAATTTCAATCAAAAATTCAAAAGAAATTATCCATTATTTTATAACTTATTAAAATTAAATTACTTATAATGGCTCGTCGAGATGGTGCGGCTCGAACGCACAATAATGTCTTGGTCCCAAACCAAGGAGGTTACCATTTACCCTACATCTCGAAATATAAAATTCGGAAACAATGTTTAATCATTGACGATGCTCTAAACCAACTGAGCTACCTAATCAACTAAGTCAACTAAGATGGGACTCGAACCCATGACCCTCGGCTTACAAAGCAAAATTGAACATATATTATTTGCTGTATGTTTCCTATATTTTTGAGACAGTGACCAGAATCGAACTGGCGTCCTCTGCATGGCAAGCAGACGCACTAACCACTGTGCTACACCGTCATCAATTTGAGCCGTGCTAGGGAATCGAACCCCTCTATGTGGCCATTAGCATCAAGCCATTGGTTGCCAATGACACGGCATTTATTCGTTTTGCAAAGATATGGAAAATATCTGTTATTTCCAAATAAATTCAAATCTTTTTTTTTATGGGTGCTCGGAGAATTTCGAAATCTCAACCACTTGTGCCACAAACAAGTATTCTTCCTTTGAACTACAAGCACCATGTTAGCATTATAAGGAATCTTTCTTTCATTTGGATTCGCGAGAAATTGAACCTCGGCACATTGATTAAGAATCAATTGCTCTAACCGTTCTTGACCTAATGCTTTGGGCCATGGTGAGGCTTCGACTCCCACATTACATCCGCCTTAATGGGTCATAGCCCATCTATTAGCAGACCGTTTTCCATTTAACCGTACATGACCATTTATTTAAAAAGTCGGAAACCTTGTTTATAACTCTACCAACTGAGCTACTTCCTCGTTAATTATTTGAAATCGTTGTGAGGAAGGTGGGACTCGAACCCACGACCCTTAGTTAATCAGACTAATGAAACAATAATTATTGCTGTGCGTTTCCTTATACTTTTTATCATTGGAGGCGTGATGGGGTCTCGACTTCCGAAGAACTAAACATGTCCAAAAGTCCTCATGGGGCTCTCGTCACGTTCACTCCCACCGCGTATGCGGTGGTTTCTCCGAAGCGTCAAGAGCGTCTCCTTGACCCTATCCCTACTTAAGGGCTTGGGCTCGTAGGCGCCGTTGACAAGCTGTTTTAAGAGAGCACTGCGAAGCACGGCTTCGCGCACTCTGTCTCGTATGTTCACCGCCGCATTCACGTCGGCGTTGCATTCATGTCCGCACTCGACGCACTTGAAACCCTCTTGCGTCTCGCGGTTTCCGTCGTCGATGCATCCCTTATTTCGTTGGTGTTTCATAGTTCATGACCTACTACTTACATGCCAACCGTTTCCAATTTAGCTGTACACGCCATTTGTTGGAGGTGGTGGATTCGAACCACCGAAGGTGCAACCGATTGATTTACAGTCAATTCCATTTGACCACTTTGGTAACCTCCAATCTTCTCTTTATTTAATTTTAATGGTTATAAAAATCATAATATATGTTGGAACAAGGAGGCTTGAACTCCTACTAGTAAATCCAAAGTTTACTGTGCTTACCTAAATTACACCATGTTCCATTCAATTTTAAATTAGTACCTTCGGAGAGATTCGAACTCTCACAACCTTTCGGCCACTACCACCTCAAAGTAGCGTGTCTACCATTCCACCACGAAGGTATTTTGTCGGACTACCTAGGCTCGAACTAGGAACTGCTTCTTCAAAGGAAGCTATGTTACCAAAAAAAGGCTGAGAAATATACCAAATCTTTAGATTGGTATATGAATCAGTCCAGCATTAACTGTTAAACCTCATACAATTTCAGCCCTTAGTAAAAAATCTTTTTCATGATATTTATATAATGAATAAAAGATTATAAAATTACTAACAAGGCATGACTGACACAGCGAAAAACATACGCATCAAGGAGTCCTACGCCAAGACATTGGCGAAAAGGGCAACACAGTCATGCCGCGTGTATACCGTCAAGGTACAGGCCAACAAGCTGAACAAACAGCAGCGAGAGCATCTCAAGATGCTCTTCGTCGAGGCAAAGTGGATGTACAACCATGTGCTCAACCTCTCAAAGAGAGGTGACGACATCTATGGCATCAACTACAAGGACCTTGGGACCGTGACGCATCTCGACAAGGACAGAAACCCAATCGAGACGGAGCTCAAACACCTCTCCTCGCAGATGAGGCAAGCCGTCATCGACGGCATATGCGGCTCAATAAAGGGACTCGCGCATGCCAAGGCGAAGGGCGAGAAGGTGGGGCGGCTCAAGTTCATCTCGGAGTACACCTCCATAAACCTAAAGCAAGCGAGCGTGTCGTACAAGCTCGTCGGCAAGGACAAGGTGAAGCTCCAAGGACTGAGGAAGCCCATCAAGGTCAACGGCCTTGGGCAAGTGCTCTCCCTCGGCGAGTATGACTTGGCCAACGCCAAGCTCATACAGCGCAGCGGAGACTACTACGTTGCCGTAACGGTATACACAGCGAAGAAAGACAATCACGAACCGAAACGGATGGTCGGCATCGACTTGGGCTGCAAGACTTGCGTGACCCTTTCCAACGGTGAGAAGCACGAGTGCCGTGTTGAAGAAACTGAGCGCATCAAGGAGCTGCGTAGGAGGATATCTCGCAGCGCGAAGGGCTCTAACAACCGACACAAGCTGTGCCTCAAGCTGAGGAAGAAGGAGCAAGAGCTTGCGAGCAAGCGTGACGACTTCGCCAATAAGCTCTGCCACATGTTGGACAACTACGTCGTTGTTATGCAAGACGAGCAGATTGCCCAATGGGCCAAGTCTCGTCATGGCAAGGCAGTGTCGTATGGCGCCCTCGGTAGGGTCAAGGACAAGCTCATGAAGCGTGAGGATACCATTGTATTATCCAAGTGGTGCCCCACGACGAAGCTGTGCGCTGAATGCGGCGAGAGGGTTCCCTTGAAACTGAGTGAGAGGACATTTGTCTGTCCGCGCTGCGGACACACCCATGACAGGGACGTCCATGCTGCTGAGAACATGCTGTGGTTCGCCGACCATAAAATCGGTGTGGGACGCACCGTTACGCTTGAGGAGATTCTCAAGGACATTGAAAGACTGTTTCAGTCCGACGGAACCGTTAACCCTCAAGAAGCCGCCAAACCTTCAGGTTGGCGGTAGTTCACCGATTACAAATCATAGTCCAATGTTTGTTTTATTTTGTAGCCCCACGGAGGTTCGAACTCCGATTGTATGCGTGAGAGGCATGTCTCCTAGCCAAATTAGAGGATAGGGCCGTTACGTTGTAGCGCGTAGGAGATTCGAACTCCTGTATACAAGCGTGAAAAACTTGCGACTTAACCACTTGTCGAACGCGCCATTCATTTTGACTTTGCAAAGATATGGAGATTTTTTTTATTATCCAAATCTTTTACGTTAAAATTTCTTTAATTCATTGGAGAATTTAATCTTTCTCGTCTTGAATCTATATGTCTTGCCATTATTGCATTCCATGACAATCTCGATGATTTTCAATTCTTTCCGAGAGTTCTTGTAGCTTACATCCGTTGAGAGTGTGACTTGCTCATATGGCTTTATATTCTCCTCAATCATGTCTCCGACGTTTGTGTATATCTTTAAAATATCAATTGGTTTTGACATATTAAGATATATAATCTCAAGCTTCATGGAAGTTGGGTTATAACTCCATTTAAGGTCATTCACAAGGCCGTAGGGCGCTTCTTTTTCCATCTCCGCATACTTTATTGTCGGATTAGAATTAATGTCCACAAACGCCTTTAAATCGCCCTCATATGAGCTTTTAGGAGCCTTGGCTGAAACAGTTGGTGAGGTAATCAAATCGAATTCAATCGCCTCGGCGTTTCCGCACTGAACCTTGGTTTTTCCTATAAGCGTTGTGTCGTTCTTGGCCTCGACGATATGATATCCCTTATCCAATGTGCAAGTCTGTTCATCAAACTTGAGATATTCGCCTTTCATTGTCTCATAGGTTTTCTGCGCGTTAACTGATGTCATGCTCAGCAGTCCAAAGAGAACAAATAGAATTGTCTTTTTCATTTTTTTTTATAATAGCTTTTTTTAATTAAACATCGTTGTCATTTGTTTTGACGATGCAATTATACAGAAAAAAGTTGGAATGGCCAAACTTATTAACAGTTATTAATAAAAAAAATGAGAGGAGCTCAATCCGTAGATTAAACTCCTCATTTATTCAGCCTCATGTTGCTAGGTGCATGCTGAATGCTAACAACTTCTATTGTATTATAATGAATGAATAATCTACATTTGGTTTAGGCACATACCTTCTTGGCTTGGATACTGTTCGTATCCGAGCTCATACGGTTGGCCGATATGTAGATTAAAGTTATTCATCATTTTTTTCTTTTTAATTTAATTCCTATTATAAATATAACGAACTTTTTATTTTTTCAAGAGATTTTGAAGATTTTTTTTATTTTTCTTCAATTTCTTCTTCTTCATCAACATCTTCGTGATAAATATATGCAAAAATGTTGGTACCTTTTGCAATTCCGTACACCTTGTCGGTCCATCCGAAGATTGAATGCATCGTGCTTCCTATCTTGAAGTATAAGTTGCCACTATGATGCGCGTCGGATATTTCCCATACTTGGTGTACCATGGGATAGGCATTACCGTTTTCGTCCTCCAACACACAGAACACTGCGTCACCTCGTTTCACGTCTTGTGGTTTGCATGGTGTTATCTTGCAATATTCCGTATTCTTGATAAGTGGACTCATGGAGTCGCCATATTCCCAATGGAGGACTGTCTCGCCATTAAGAAGAGCCTTTTTGATTTCATCATCGTCTTGGATGACTCTTATTCCGTCAATTATTTCTTCTTGGCCGTTAGCATATCTTGGTTCATTCATATTATAAATATCTGTTTATTAGAAATTTAGAGCAAAAGGGTCCTCTGTTAGGCAGCTATTGACATAGTCAAACTCAGAATCCACAAGCTTTTGGATATTTTTGAAATGCTTGTCATAACTCCGTAGACTTTTTTCAATGCCGTTGAAATATTCGTCGAACATATCAATAGCTTGACTAATTGAGGTTACGCTTCCATTGAGAGTGATTTGGGGTTTTGGAGGTGCTATTGGCTTGGACATGGTGTATTTCTTCATCATCTCAACCCTTTCGATTTTCCGTTTTGCACGTTCCTTTTCCTCGGCAATTTGACGTTTTCTCTCTTCTTCCCTTTGTGCAGCTTGTTGGGCTTTTTGATTCTCGTATTCCTCAATGGTCAACGTCTTATATTCATCCCATGAGATTGTAAAGAAGTCATTGGGGTCAACCTCCTTAAGGTATATTGTCTCAACGCCAAAATAGCCGTCAATGGTGTTTCCTCCATATGCGCCCACCTTCATACCCTTGAGAAGGGCCACCAATATGTATATCTCATTGTTTGATGATATGAAATTGCCGTGATTGAAGATAACATTACTTGGGTATACCACTTTCATTGGCAGCTCCTCCTTTTCCTTGACCACACATCCGTTTCCATATACCAATGGAGCGTTTACTGTAATCCGAATGGATTTGAGGAATGCGTCTTCTTTGACGAGATGTCCGCTTGGGGTGACAATATAATCATCCGAATAGTCCTTAAAACCATAAAGCTTCAATGCGACTGTACGGATTGTGTTATCTATGTCACTTAATGGGGTTGTGGCAAGATTATGAGGGTCAAAAGGTATGTAGTCCTTGTATCTCTCCCAATTGAGGGATTGAGGGAAAATCTGTAACCCTTCCTCATAGTTGAGGTTGTAATAGGAACAATCAGTCTTGGTTAAGGTATATCGGTTTCCCCTTTCTCCCCATATCTGTTTGACTATCACAGAATTAATGTCAATATCGAATAGTTTGTCCACAACTTTCACCAACTTGTAGATTTGCATATTGGCTTCAAACCCATCACATGCAGCTCCCTTGAGGGAATAGTTTTCCCCTACAATGAATCTTGGCAAAATATCGGTTTTCTCCTTAACGATATCCAATGTGGTATAGTCGATAGCCTCGAACAAATCTCTTGGCTGTGAGAAAGGATGTATTAACACCTCCCTAATGCCTTCATGCTTGTTGGAAGGTGGAGTGCTACGTGGATAGCCTATTAGACCATACATTTTATCTGACTGATTATAAATCAATTGCATTAATTCTGTTAGAGTTCAAAAATATCTATTATTCTTCAAGAAGAAGGTCTTCCTTGCCTTTAAGCTCCTTGGCGATAATGTGCTTTGTAGATTCCGCGATACCGATTGTGGTCTTGGTCATCTGTGCCTCAAGCTTACGGAGTTCAGCCTCTGCGGCAGCACGCTTCTCTGCGCCTTCCTTCTGCTCCTTCTGCACACCCTCAACTGTGGCAAGCAAGTCTTGGGTTGTCTTGCGGAGTGTCTCGATGTCGATGACAGAGCGCTGGCTCTGCTTGGTAATCTCGATAGCTTGAGTCTTCATCATCTCGGAGTTCTTTGTAAGCAGCTTGTTTGTCGCATCTGCAACCTTGCTTGTAATCTCCATAGTCTTCTTCTGATTGAAGAGGGCAACGGCAAGTGACATCTGATTCTTCCAAAGAGGAATTGTCTGCGTCACTTGTGTCTCTACGTTATCAGCACTAATGATGCTTGTGCGCTGAATGATGCGGATTTGTGAAAGCGTCTGTTGGAAGGTGAAGTGCATCATGACAAGGTCTGTGATACGCTTGTCCAGTGAGTTCTTGTATGCCTCCATGTCGCTGATTTGGTAATCCTCGTACTCATCGGCATGAACCTTCATCTCGTTAATCATACCATCAAGCTCCTCGGACTTAAGCTTACCAGCTACGATAAGGTCACGAAGTTGGTCGATATAGTCACAATTGTTTTGGAATTGGTTCTCAAGGAGATTGTTGTCACGAAGAGCAATCTGTCGAGCGACTTGGAGCTTCTTGACAATACCGTCAATGTTCTTCTGAATGGTATTATACTTAGCCTTAATCTGCTCGACGGAGACGACAAATTTACGAAGGCCTGGAATTTTCGCCAAAATTCTCTTAATTGCGGTAGGCGCCTCAAGGTCTTCAAGATTAACCTCTTGAAGTTCACCTAAGAGGTTTGAGATAAGCTCAGCGGATTCAATACCGCTTTTTGAATCCAACGATTGGTTCAAGAAGTCATTGGAGTATGCGTCCATGGCTCGTGATAAGTCAGAACCATAGTTTGCAATGCTTGTGATATCCCTCTCGTTAAGAGTCTTGGCTATGGCATCATAATACTTTCTCTTCTTTGGGTCAATCAATGCCGTGTTAACCTTTCCATCCTTGGTAATCAACTTATTAGGGAGCTTTTCCGTATTACCATCAATTTCAGCGTCAATCTCTTGAGCTATAGGTGATGGGGTCTTTGCCTTCGCGGTCTTGCGCTTGGTTGTGGTAGAAGTCTTACGCTTCTTGGGCTGCTTTACCTCTTCAACCTCAACGTCAACCATGGTCTCATCGTTCTTGACTTTCTTTGCCATCTTAATTTATTCTATAAAAATTAGTTATTAAATGCATAAAAAATTCTCGATTGCAATAATATAAAAAATATTTTGAATAGCAAAATAAATTAAGATTTTTTAATTAAAAAAAGCCACCCAAAGTTACCTTTGAGTGGTTTCCTTGTTAGACCTTAGAATGGAAGGTCATCATCAGCATTTGATGTTACGGCAACCTCTTGTGGGGCTGCTGCTGTTGGTGTTGGGGTGGTAAGGTGAAAAGTTCCTGTACTTGCTGTGGCGCTGTCACTATTGGTCTGCGCTGATGATGAGCTACTTGGACCAAAATCCACCCTATCGGCATAGACATCTACAGAAATTGCCTTCTCTCCGTTCTTATTGTCATAAAGGGTATTCCTTAATGTTCCCCATACGACTGCCATACTGCCCTTCTTGAAATACTCTCTCATCTTGAGGGCTCGCTCACCGTGCCATACCACCCCAACCCATGTGGTGACAGTTTCTCCGTTCACATATTCGTTGGATGCGATTCTCATTGACACATACTGTTTGCCGCTCTTGCTTGTCTTAAGTTCTGCGTCGGCACCCAATCTGCCGACAACGTTTGCATAAATCATGTTCTAAAAAAATTAAAAATTTGAAAATTGTTGGTTTTTAACCGTTGTTTAAGTATACTATGAGACTCTTGGAGTCATCCGAGAATGACCATCCTTGGCTTTTAAGCGTCTCCAATTCGTCATTTGGCATGTCTGACGCAAGTAAGTCCTCCACATTTATCTTATAATAGTAGTCAAGGCTTTCCTCGTCCATCTTCAATTCCACATTGGCAAATGGTATTATATTTGCCATCGCTGCCGCACTTATTGTGGAGTAGGATAATTGGTTGTCCTTTAGTGCCTCTTTTAAATCTTTTAATTGCATTTTTAGTTTATTTAACAATGCAAAGATATAGGATTTTTTTGAATTTTCCAAATATTTTTAAAGAAAAATGGATAAAAGCCTATTTGGAAAGCTCTTATCCACTTTTATGCAGATTATTATTCCGTAGCCTTGATGTTCATTTTCGGTTTCATGAAATACAAGATATCTACCGTTGGCTCAATGTTCTTAATGATTTCCGCCATTGGCTTATAAGCGTTTGGAGCCTCATCAAGCGTTGTCTTGTCAGCAGTTGTAGTATAGATGCCAGCGTCAGCCATCTGCTTCTTGAAGTCTTCAACATTGAGTTTTGCCTTCGCGACAGAACGTGACATAATACGTCCTGCACCATGAGGAGCCGTACAGTTCCAATCCTCGTTGGATTTTCCCTCGCAAATGGCAATGCCATCCCTCATGTTGAAGGGAATTATTACGTTCTCTCCCTTATAGGCTCTGATTGCGCCCTTCCTAATCATCATATTAGGCTTACCCATCAATGCCTTGAAGTCATAGTCGATATAGTTATGGGTTGTATGAATCTCATCAATGACATTCACATCCTTGGATAGTTTCTTGTATATCTCAATGACTTGTTTGATAATTGTCTCATGGTTCAGTCGTGCATATTCTTGAGCAAGAAGGACATCCATGAGGTATCCGAAAAGATTCTCACCATTGAGATAGCTTGGAGTCTTTTTGGACATATATTCCTCCTTGGCAGTCTTTATCTCTTTGGTAAGAAGATTCTTGTCCTTGTTCTTGGATTTAACCTCTTCCGTGATGGCTCTCATTTCCTCCTTGCCAATCTTGATTTCCTTGGCAATCTTGTTCCAATAGTTGAAAACCTTGAGACCAAGATTTCTTGAGCCGCAATGAATCGTCACGCAATACTTGTTCAATTCATCGTTGATGTCATATTCCAAGAAATGGTTTCCACCGCCAACAGTGCCAATGGACTTAAGGAATGTTCCATAATCAATGCCAATACGTTCACACCAAGCCTCTAAATCCTTCTCTGAGCGCATTTCTATACGATAAGGAGCAATTATAGGGTAGAAGGAGCAAAGTCGGTCCATAGCGCCATTAAAGTGCCTTAGGATTGATTTTATATCCACTTTCTTCTCCTTGTTTATCTCGAAGCCAAATGGTATGGTCTTTCGCACCTTATGTTCAAACTCCTTGATATCTTCATCAGCAATTGGCTTGTCAAAGAATATGGCAGATATGGTACATCCAATATCACAGCCAACATGTTTTGGATTAACATAATCCTTCTCCACATCAATCGGACAAGAGAAACCGATGACAATGCCCTTGCCATCGTGGCAGTCTGGCATTATCCTTATCTTCTTTCCCTTGAATGCAATTGAGTCAGCAATTCTATATATTGTCGCCATCGCAGTCTCCTCAACATTATCCGTGAAGATTTTAATATCCGTGCAATATTTTCCCTTTATTTCTAACATCTTTGATTCCGTTTTTTTTTATTTTTAATTCCAATTGCAATAATAACGAAAAAAGTTGGAATAACCAAACATTATCCCAACTTTTAACATATTTTTCCTCAATTAGAAGATTATCCACTTAAACAATAAGAAAAGTGGGCAAAAGACACATAATCCTACAAAAATTAATATCACACAGCCAAGGAAAAGCTTGATTCCAAATGTGATTGATGCTGCGAGAAATTTAAATAAATCTTTCATTATTTATGTTTATCTTTTGAATGAGTTCTACATTAAATTTCCATTTTTCTCCATGATATTGCCATTGTAGATGTCAATGATGAACGGTCTCTGCTTTCTCTTGAACTCTGACCTCACATTGCGCATAATAACCTTCTCAACGGTATCCTTGCCATGCTTCTCGCAGAGCTTGATGAAAACGCCATAATTGAAGTCATTAGCGATAATCTTCGGCTTGATTCTGCTGTCAATGCCAACCCAAGCTTGGAGAATCTTATCTACGTCGTCGTAGGTCTTGCCTTCTGCAATCTGAGCAAGGTCTCCACCCTCCTTAACGCCGTTTCCGTCCGTCGGCATGATTGCGATTGCGGCCTCAAGCGCCTTGGAGTCTGTGAATATGTTCTCCTTGAGCCATTTCGCAAGGCCATAGACCTCATGCTTCCATAATCCACCGATTGGATTGAAGTCGCCGTCATCACCATGGATTGTCCAAAAGCCCAAATAGTGCTCCGTAAGGTTATCGGTATCCACAACAAGGCCTCCATTCTTTGAGGCGATGTCGTAAAGGGTAAGCATACGAAGGCGTGCCTTGATATTGCCTTGGGAAATAGGCGTACTCTCTTTGTCACTTGAAAGGGTGCAATATTTCTCCACAGCTTCAAATGCACCTTGAAGGTTAACTTCCTTAAAGGATGTGCAGAATTCGTTTCCACACAAGGCTGCGGAGCTCACTTCATCCTTACCATTGGTAGAACATGGCATGCTGACACCGATAAGCGGAATATCAACGCACTTACACAATGCCGCGGTTACTGTTGAGTCAATACCTCCACTGATACCAAGCACCAATGTCTTGATGTTATTGTCGTCAATGTATTTTCTTATACCTTCAAAGAGGCGATGTGCAACATCCCTATAGTTAAGGGGCTCTGTTCTATAAGTTACAACTGTGTCCATGTTTTGTTTAATGCTTTTTCAATTGCCTTGTCAATGTTTTTGGCAATTTCCGCTTGTCCTCGCCAATAACCCTATTGGGGTTGTAATAATATTTGGCTATTTCAACGAAATTTCTCATAATCTATTTGTTAATGGTTTTGCTAATTCGTTCTTTTTCTCTTCTCTCAACTTGTATTCCAATGCTTTGTCTCCGCATTCCTTGATGAATTTATCCAAATTTTCCCCATAAACATAGCAATAGGAGAGATATATATCTTTATCATCCGTATCCTTATAGGAAGGTATATTTGGCACCAATCTCAGCTTATGGAATTTATCCATAGCTATTCCACAAGAAAATATACTTGTAATAGATGGCATTGGACTTGTAAGTGGGAAAATATCATATGGCTTAATGGTTTGATATTCATCCATCACCATTAGGTTGTTGAATCTCTCTTCAAGCGTATTGACCCACAAAAGAATTTCGTCATGAAGCTTACAATCTTCAATCCACTCATTATAGGCGCTTTGAACCATATTCGAAATTTTTTCCTTGTATTCCATTATACCCTATTATGGCTATAGCCTCCATGAAACCAAGGATAACAAGTATTATGATTATATCTGCTGACATATCTTATCGCCTTTAATGAGAATCCTTATTAATCTCTTCGTACATTTTATTATTTCTTTCTTTTCTTGATTGGGTTTCAATGGCCTTCATCTCGCATTGATGTACAAAAGAAGAAAGATTCTTGCCATATTGGTAATAACATGAAAGATACATGTCTTTCTCTTTTTCTTGAGCGTTGATATACTTATGCATATATGGAACGAAGTACAATATCTTATCCTTATCCATGGTGATACCAATATCCCACCCAAAGTTATTCTTTAGCCGAAGTATCTCATACGGTTCCATAAGCATGTATTCCTTCATCCCAATCAGTTTGCTGAATCTGCTCTCAAGTGTCAGCATCCATTTGAGGGCGTTTGTATCATTGATGCATAGGTTGATGATATGGTTGTATTTATTTGCTACTTCTTGAGAGATTTCCTTTCATTTATCCCTATTTGTAATTGCATTATCAATAGAATTGACAACGAGACAAATAACGTCGAATATGCCTACTGCCATTATTAGCAATATCATAAAGTCTAAAAAATATTTCATAGTTGTTTGATGATTAATACTTAATATATGTTTCTATAGTCTTCTCAATCATTTCTTTTCTTTTGGCCTCAAGCTTGCATTTGAAGTTTGCGTCCTCGCATTCTTTGATAAAACTCATCAGCTGACCATCAAGATTATAGCAATATTTGAGATAGAAGTTTTTATCAACATCATCGTTTAGTGAATCTATGCGATTTCCAACCACAAACTTCAATACCCCATTTTTGTCCGCCATAATGAAAAAATGACGATATATACCATAGGGTTTAGGAAGCTTATATTGTTCATAAGGGCGTATCGGCCGTAGATACTTCACCAAGTTGGGCATGTTTTCCCCTATTTTAGTGAGATAGTTGACCAACTCATCATAAATCTCACATGACTTAACCATATCATTGTAATCCTTTTTGGCATACTCCCTCATATCAACTCTTGAGCTGTGAACGTGGCAAGCATATATGCAGAGGATAAATAAGCCTATACAACTGCACACAATGGCTATGAATGACAATAAATCAATATTCATACTTTTTTTATTTACCAAAAAAAGGCTGAGAAAGATACCAAATCTTTAGATTGGTATATGAATCGGCCCAACCTTAACTGTTGAACCTCATACAATTCTAGCCCTTAGTAAAAAATCTTTTTCATGATATTTATATAATGAATAAAAGATTATAAAATTACCAACAAGGCATGACTGACACAGCGAAAAACATACGCAGTCATGCCTCGCTGCGGACACACCCATGACAGGGACGTCCATGCTGCTGAGAACATGCTGTGGTTCGCCGACCATAAAATCGGTGTGGGACGCACCGTTACGCTTGAGGAGATTCTCAAGGACATTGAAAGGTTGTTTCAGTCCGACGGAACCGTTAACCCTCAAGAAGCCGCCAAACCTTTAGGTTGGCGGTAGTTCACAGAACATACGTTATAAGGTTCTTTGTTTATAAGATTTTTCAAAATCTTATAAACAATGTTTTATTATAATTGAAAGCCACAGTTCGTAAGAATAGCGGCTTTTTTATTTGCTTTTTCCGAATAAAAATTATATCTTTGCAGAAAACTTATAAATTTAATCAATTATGGCAAACATTTTTTTAAAGAAAACTATGGCGTCAATGCTGAATATGCCGACGGAGCAAGTTGACGCAATTATCAATGCAGCTGAGGCCTTCAAAAGCAATGAGATAAACAGAGAGTTGGCAATAGCAGTTTTCAACAAGCTCTCATCCAAGAGTCCGAAGGAGATAAACGGCATTCTTGAGATGATTGACCAAAACGCTTAAATATGACAGCAACTCAAATATTCCTTGGTTTTCTAAAATATCGCTTGCCGAGAGGAGAATATATTTTTTTTAGAAATCGCATAAACTGTATAAAAAGGAAGGGCCGCTTGTTTGATAGAGAACGTGGACTTTGGTCATATGGCCATATATTTCCCACTAAGAGACTTGCAGAATGCTGCTTATGGGATGAACGCGCCCAACTGTATGGTTTTATGCGGATTATGTTGGAATATATATGCCCAAAATTAGTTTATGAAAAGTGTTATAACCCAATACTTTATAAGAAAGTGAAAGGCGTCACTCCATCAAATTTAAAGACAAACTACATCCGTTATTATACTAATTTATGGCATAAGTACCTCTTGGAGGAAGTAGAGGGCGTAAACTGTACTGTGAGAACCCCATTCTCCGACCCATACAAAGATTATGAATTTAAACTAAAGAAAAGGTTGATATAGCCATGGGAAAAATTGTTATATATAACACCAAGACGGAGGACCATACAAGTGAGCCCAACAACTATTATTGCGGCAAGATGAAGGATTGTGACAACCCATTGAGCAATCCTTATACATTCAATGGGGTCAAGACCAATCTTGCCAAGCTCTCATTGAAGACAAGGGAGGAGGCTATTGAGGCTTTCGAGAAGTATTTTGGCCTCATGTACGGCAACGATGAGGCCATAACCAAAGCTTTTGACGAGATATACGAACACTACAAGAATGGGGAGGACATATATCTCCAATGCTTCTGCAAGCCGTTGCCATGCCATTGTGATGTTATTGCGGCAAGATTGCAGAGAAAGCTTGTATTGGATAAGATGATGGAGAGGAGGAAGAAGAAAAATGGAGGAAAAGTGGTGTAGGATGATGTTGGTTTTTTTATGCCATGATGACTCCTATCAAGTGACAGACATAATAAAAATCCCATATCAAGGCGTTTTTGAATTTTATAAAGATTGCCGAGAGGTTGGAATGAAAGAAACATATGTCCTTTGTGGGATTAACCGCGGCATCATTCTATTGAAAAATTATGAGCATAATACTGCGGAAGGAAAATATGAATCCATGGTGTTTACCATAAGCGATAAGTTCTCTTTATGCAAATCCTTCCGAACATGGGCTAAGCTTGCATATCATTTGTCATATCAAAGATATAAAGAAGGAAAGAATGGACTTGACTTAAGAAAAGATTATGTTTTATATTATCAAGCTATTAAGAAAGCCATTGGTGACGGAACATTAAAATTTTAAGTATGCAATTTGTCATTTTAAAGATAAGAATCAATAAGCAAGACCTATCGGATGTTGAATGTGTTCATTGGAGGGGGAATTATGAAAACACAAAAAATGTGCTTAAACAATGTTATAATACATGGAATGCTGCTGGACATTTGAATAATGTCATAAAAAGAAAAATATGCTATTTGGAATTTGATGAGTGGAAAATCCCAAACCATTTTTCTTGGTCTTTCTTAATGATTGATGGAATACAAGTCATGGAAGCTATTAGAAAATGGTTTAGAGAATATTATTATTATATTTTATTGAATGGACAATATAACGCACAACTACAGTCCGCATATCTTCAAATGCATAAGAACCATTATTATGCGATAGCAAATAAGTTTAGGAAAGAAGGAATAAAATTTTTTAAATAAAATTAACGTGGGATATTTGGCTATCTCACGTTTTTTCTGTATTATTGCATCAAAATTATTGCCTATGATAAAGATAATAGAGAGCAACTATAAGATTTTTAAGTTAAAAAGCCTTGGTGGGAATAGATTTCTCATTGAGGGATGAAGATGGAACCATTAGGATTGAATTAACCCCTATGGTGACTGAAAATGGGGAAGGAATTTATGTTGAGTATCCCCATGACCATTTTTATTGCAATGTTCAGATGAAGTTTGAAGGTGGTGTGGTTTTAAGTTTTTTGGAAGACGTTAAATAATGATATAAAAAACATGATATCAAGAGGAAATACAAGTAAGCGCATCAAGGAGATTGTTGATGCGAGGGCAAACCATCAAGTGAAGTTGAAAAAGCCGTTTGAATGCACATTCAAGGAGGGTGCGTTCAATATGACCACAAAGAGAACAATTGCATCCTTACGCAAGAACGGCAACTCAATCATGTGGATTGATGACACATATGCGGAGAGGAACATCAACATGCTTGACACCGCAGACTTGCACAAGATACTGTGGCAGATGATTACGGAGAAGGAGAAGATGGAGATTGCCCTTGAGCATCTCTATGTATCCAAGAAGTATTTGGAGAGATAACAACAAACAATTAGAACAATTATTTATAAACTATCGGATATGAAAAAACTACCGAGATTAATGACAGTTGTTTGTGATGCATGCGGCTATAATGTGATAAACATTATCACCACGAGTCTTTTTTGTGGGCTGAAATTTGATGAAGATAAAGAGAGAGTATATAGCAAGAATGGATGGGTATTCTATAAGCATGATATAGAATTTGATATAGAAGAATTTGGCTTTCTTGTCAAGGATGATTCATTCTTTCTAAAAGCATGCAAAGAGTACTTCCGAGAAAAGTCTGTGAATGGGAACAAATATAGGGAGGATATCCGTTATCAAGCCATTAAAGAAAAATGGATAGAAATGCAAAAATAAGTTAAAAGTTGGGTTAATCATTTGGTTAATCCAATTTTTTTTGTTATAATTGCATTGCAAACATTAAAATTAACAACAAAAATAAAAACATTAACGATTATGGCAAAAGAGACATTCATCACCATCAATGGTGTAAAGATGACTGAGAAGGAATATAAGGCTTATCGTCTTGAGAAGATAAAGGCAAGCGGTAAAACCAAAACTCCTAAGAAAAAGGTGAAGAAGGCTAAGGAAATCAGCATATTGTCCGAGAAAATCGAGAAGATGATTAAGGACATTACCGTGCTCAAATCCTTGTCGGCATATTATGACCATGCAAGCCGTCAGTGGGGACACATCGTGGATGATGTTTTCAAGCCAAGGGAGATAAGGGCTCCGTTTGTGTCAATCCGCGTGAAGATGAAGGAGCTTGATAAGCTTATGGGCGATATCCAAGTCATGGCCGAGAGGAATGAGAAGGCGGCATACCAATACGTAGAGAAGATATCATGGAAGTTGGATGATATCAAGGAGAATATGATTGAGCTGAGAAATGGTGTTGACAAGCACAATGTTGCAGTTAAGGGATATGACAAGAATGGTGACGTTATTCCAGGAATTATTTGGAAGCTCCGCACTCATGAGTCTATGAACGGCAAGGGCCGCCGCCTTGGTCTTGTGACGCTTATGAACCGCTCCGACAAGGCCATGCTCTCAATCGAGAAGACAATCGAGGAGATGAAGAAAATAGCTGACGAGGGCGTTGATGTCATGGAGTATGGAAACCATATGTCATTCAAGACAAGGGCAAGGTGTTGGGCATGATAAATATCATTCATTTAAAAATTTTTGAACATGGATGAGACATTGTATAGTGGGGATGTTGTTTCTTTTGCTCATGACAATAAAAGGCACATTGGAATCCTTTATAGCAATTATATGCATTTGACAGTAGAAATGATGTATTGCCCATTGACGCATACAGTTACGCTTGAGTATCAAACGATTGACGAGTTCACGAACTTGCAGAAAGCTGATGAGAATGATGTGCAAGCATTAATAGGTATATTAACAAGTATCGCGTCAAATCCCATTGACAGTTGTTTGGATAAGGCTAGATGCTTCTTGGAAAAATATATTGGCATGGATGCCCCAATCCCATTCTCTGTCAAGGATGAGGTATTAGTTCGAGACCATGAGAGAGATGAGTGGATGTTTGGGATATATTCGCATTTCTCAACTCGAAACGATAAGCATTGTGCCAATGGTGGCTATTATAAGTATTGTATTAGGTTTTGTGAGGATACCAAACATTTGTTAGGTACTAAATAATAATAAAAAAAACATGTGGAACATAGTCAGATTGAATTCAAAATATAATATCATTGACGAGAATTTTAAATTGTTGTCTGAGCAATGGTTTGAAAAGATGGAGTTTTCTAATGAAAATTCACCATCTGCCAATACGGATGATGTATATGTCTATGCCTTAATCGATAAGTATCTGCATATCATTGACCCACGGACAAGAAAAACCATATATACGGTTGGCTGCAATTATTATCAGCCACAAAGAATTTCAAACACCCTCTTTGTTTTTGGGCAAGGTGAAGTATCATACATTACCAAAATGGGCTGAGAAAGATACCAAATCTTTAGATTGGTATATGAATCGGCCCAACCTTAACTGTATTCATTCTATGACGGCTATGCAATTGTAACCAAAAATGGCAAATCAGCATACATTGATAAAAAGGGAAAAATCCTTGGGAATAGATGGTTTGATGATTGTCAAGACTTCGAGCAAAACATGGGTGCTGTAACTATTGATAATGTGGAATATATATTTACAATCAATGGTGAGCTAATAGGAAATCAATAGCAATGGCATTTTTCAAGAAGCTAATTGGTGAATTCCGCAGGGATATGATATCCTCATATGTTGGGGAAATATGTTCCATCCATAAGCATAACAGCTCTTTCATTGGAAAGTTAACAAATGTGGACATTGATGAGGATGGGAATGTGCGATGCTTTATGGAGCAGTACTTCCATTCATGGCATGACGACACAAGCCTCTATTTTATAGACCATGGACTTACAGACTTTCATTATATCAAGTCAATTTATAACGTCAAAAGGCTCAACAATACGGAAAGGGAGTACTTAGGAGATATGAAAGACAAAATCATTTAAGAAGAGTATGCCCAAACATGGGGCTTAGAGGGAGTATCAAAATTCAAAAAAATGTGAAAGAGAAAATAAAGATGTAGGCATATTTTATAATAGTGTTCACCGCCGCGATTATTTTCGCATTTATAACCATATTTTGTAGCGAGTCCAAGAAATTCAGAAAGTTCTTTTGGTTTTTCTTTTCAATAGAAGTATGCCTTGAACTTTTCTTGGGGTATATTTGCTTAAAAGCATTATGGCATTTGATAGGACAAGTGCCATGGTAGGCATAAATGAGAGAGGAAGCTAAAATCGAATTAGCCTCCTCTTTTTTTTTTATTTAAAAGAAGAAAAGCTCCAAAAACACATAAAAAAGAAACCAAAAATTAATTGATTTCTTTTTTAAAGCAATGGGTCAAATTCTTTTATCTGTTCTATCTTTTTCTTATCTTTAACAAAGAACGGATTGACTTGCAAGGCTTGTATATCACTCTCATATTTGTCACAGAGAGCCTTAAATTGCCCTATATCGGTTTCAGATAGCTCAAACCATTCTCCTATAAGGTTGGAGCATTTGAAGTGATTGTGGAGCATTTGTTCAAGTCTGAAGGGGTGTTCCGTCTCGTAGGCATGAACAAGATTAAGGGGAGATGAATTCCCAGTTTGAAGCTGCTTGAGACGTTTGTTGACATCCTTAGCTCTCGTGGAACCTATCTTATAGGCTCCCTCATTGTTTTCCTCTCCGATTAAATACACATAGCCCATTTTCAATTTTCTCCTTGTTTATTAAACAATAGCTATTTGTCCTAATAAATTCAATGCTGTTAAACTATTTATAATTATAAAGGAGCGGATATATATTCGTTCAATAAAAATAAGATTACTAAATAGTATTAAAAGAAAATGGCTAAAGACAGAAAAAAGCTATTACACATTCACAGCAGTGTGAATGACAAGCAGCCGACACCAGAGACATTGGCAATTGGTGAGCTCGCTGTGAACAACGCGGAAGGAAATGCGTTCATTTCGTTAAAGAACTCTAATGGGGGTGTTGTAAGATTCTCTGAGGACGGCACAATTGTCAATTGGATGGATTATAAGGAGGTTTTCCCTTACAAGGGTTATGTTAGAGGTGAAAATGACAATGAGAACGGTACCCTTGAGGAGAGCGACCTTGTCAACAACAAGTCCAACCTTATCATCAGACTTAACCAAGTGGCTTCAGCAAATAGTGACCATGGAGAAGAGGTAAATGATGCGAAAGACATTTATGGCAACACGATTAAGGAAGGTGAAGGCGGCATTGCCATTGACATGAGCCGTTATGCCATGATTGACGCTAATCCGTCATTTAGCTCGGTTACAACGACCGACCATGCGGAATTTAATGGTGCCACCCATGTTAAGGGTGAGACATTTGATGTCAATGTAAGCGGAAGACTTACAGAGAAGGGCCAAGATGCGCTTATGTATGGCACAGCCTCCACTACGATTGGTGGTGACGGCACGACAACTTCGTCCAATATTACATATTATAGGAATCCGAAGGGCAGTCCATGTGACATTTCTGCAACAACTGTTGATGGCGCCCTTGATGAGGTGTTGGATAGAAGCAAGGTGAAATACTCTTCCATAACGACAACTTCTGACACGGCAGAGAAGAGGAGTAGCTATACAACACATACGATATATCAAGACAACGGCGAGTGTGACAACAAGTTCTCTTTCCAAGTTAACGATACAATTGTATCCATGTCGTCAAGTACGGAGGACGCTTCGAGCGAAATACTTAAGAAATACACTCTTTGGCAGTATATTGGCGACGAAAAGAAGGAAATTGGTGTCATTGACATCCCTAAGGACCATATCTTGAAAGACGTGGCAATCGTCAATGGCCATTGGGATGGTACTACATGGACAGATTGTCCTAACGGAGACAATACATGCACATGGTACATTAAACTGACGTGGAACGTATTTGACCCAACAAGTGGCCATACTAATGACAAGGTTACATACATTGCTGCTAATGACCTCGTACAAGACTACAACTTTAATAATTCAAATGCTGTTACATTCACGGTAAATTATGACGGCAAGAAGACTCAAGTAGGCGCCGACTTGACGGTTCAGATTAAGAACAATAACGGTAACGGAACCAAGACATTTGAGAAGGGCAGCGGCACGCATTCGTTGGATTCATATAAGATTACTTGCTCAAGTGGTGATGTAAGGACGAACAATGCGGCTAATTGGGAATATGACCCATTTGAAGCGGCACAGACATTCAAGGTTCCGACAGACGCAAGTCTCATCAATAGGAATACATTTACAGTGTCTTATGGGGCAACAAGTGGAAAGCAAGCACAGACGTATGACCCAGGCCAAGGTGCATTGAACACCGCTCGAAACTCCTCACTTACAATCCCTTCTGATGTTGCTCACCTTAACCGCGGAACACTTACATTTGGAAGTGGCTCGTTTGCTGCCAATTCATATGATGCCACAAGTAACAAGACCGTTAATGTCCCAACTGACATTGACCATATTGCAAAGAGGGATTTGACCGTGAATTTTGGTATAGCTACAGGGCAAACCAACACAACATATAATGGCGGCACTTCGAGGACAATAACCATTCCAACTGCCGTAAGTCATCTTTCAAGGGGTACGCTTACCTTTGATAGTGGCTCGTTTACGCCAAATACATATGACGCGACTGTGGACCAAACAGTAAATATTCCAACAAGTTTCAAGCATATGAGCGAGTTCAGCAACAACTGCTATACCTTTGCGAATGATATCTGCATGGCCAACAACACAATTGCAGCCAAGGGCTTTTACGCCTCATCAGATAGGAACTTGAAGGAGAACATTCAAGTGGTTCCGAAGGGTGATTATTCAAAAGCTGACCAAGTTGCCTTCAAGTCATTCAACTTTAAGGATGATGATACGAAGACGAAGACATATGGTGTAATCGCCCAAGATGTTCAAGCAGCTGGACTTAATGAGATTGTCCACACCTCTGAAAGCGGTTCTCTTAACGTTGACTACATATCACTTCTCATCCTCAAGATGGCAAGTCTTGAGAATACCGTAGGGCAATTGAAGCTTAGGGTGAGTGAGTTGGAGGAAAAGCTTAAGAAAAACGAATAAAATACATATATGTACCACAAAGAAAAAATTGGGGAAAGGAGGGGAAAGACCACACCTCCCCAATTTTAGTTATTAAAAATAAGAAAATCTAAGACAATAAAATATAGATTATGGCAAATTGCTGCGATAATAATACATGCGAGGAGTTGGTAACCTATGGATATTTGAAGAAGCTGTCATCTGACGCTTTCGCCATACCTATTGGTAAGAAGGAGGGGGACGCTCCGAAATATTCTGACTTCAGCGGTACTACAAGTGTAATACCGAAGAGGAGTACCGATGCTCAGAATGCAGACAATGATGTTGATGGATTCACATATCCGTCATCATTATCACTGATTGATTCCAAGTGCTCTGTGAATGCGAGTGAGCTTGCGCTCTATAAGGCGCAAATTGGCTATGAATGGACTACAAAAAAAGCAGAGCCCAATGGTGGAAAAACTGCGACATATTGTGACCTTACATATGTTCAAGACACCAAGACTACATGGACACGAAATAGGCGCTCTTGCAATGGTGGAGATGATATAAATGAAACTGTTGTTGAGACAATTACAGCTAATACAAGTGATAGCGGTGAATGGACAAGGACGGTGACGACAAGTAAGACGAACACCCATATGGACTTTGAGGTGAGTTTTCAAAACGGAAGCGGTCTCAATACTTACAAATATGGGTTTGATGTGACATGCCCTTCCTCGATTGGGTGCGAGGGCGGCACATGCACCGTCAAGATAAGCGGTTCAAGCCATTGCGCTTCCGACCTTTCCGTTGCGGTGGCAAGCTCAAACATAGAGAACTACAATGGGGAGACATTCACAACAAGCGATAGTGACGCGACATTAAACAAGACGATTACAATCACGGTGCCAAAGAATGACGGAGACAAGACAAGCGGCTCGTTCACGGTCACCCCTACAGTATGGGGAACTACATATGGCGCCATGACATTCACATTTAATAGGGGAATTTGTACACCTTTGGGTACTAAGGCAACATGGGTCAATACAGATGGAAGCATTCATTCTATCGATTGCAATTATTCGGAAAGTGATACAATTTCCCAAGGTGAAGTAAGTGGTCATAGTGGGACTATGCAGACATTGACTGTAGGCGAATGCGCCGACGCTATTGGTAGGATGGCATTTAATGGCTTTACTGAATTATCGTCAGTTGAGCTGCCAAATGATTTTTTGAATATTGGCCCATATAGTTTTGACGAATGCCCCAAATTGGCAGATATCACTATCCCTAACACGGTAACGACAATAGGCCAATATGCATTTGAATCATGTACTAGCTTGACAAGTTTTCACATACCAACTTCATTGTCAACAATTTCCGATGGCATGCTGCGTGAATGTGATGCACTATCAGAGATAGTTATACCAAGTAATGTAAGAACTATTGGTTTAGGCGCTTTTTATTCTTGTGACAACTTGACTTCTGTGACTTTTGAAAATGGAGTTACGTCTATTGGCGGTGCTGCTTTTAGATATTGTGCTAATTTAGAGAATGTGGTATTGCCACAAACTTTACAGAGAATTGAATCGTCAGCATTTAATTCTTGCCATAAATTGACACATGTGGAAATACCGACAAGTGTAACCTATATAGATGATGACGCTTTTAATCACACTAATGCTATAAGCGATATCATTTTTCACTCGCCGACTCCACCTACTTTAAACGACCCATTCAACAGAACATTTAATAATTGCCAGTTATATGTGCCATGTGAATATTTGGAAGCCTATCAAAACGCATGGCCACAATGGAAGGAAGCCATGATGCCGTTGGAGGAAGAGTGCAATGCCAAATTGATATTTGAACGCTACAATGTTAGTGGCGTAACCCTATGTGACACAACAAGTGGAGTGACAATGGATGACTATCCGACACCTTCATCTGCATTAACAAGCATCAAAATTGGAAATTGTGCTAAAACAATTCAACCTTCAGCATTTGAAAATTGCCAAGCTTTGTCAGAAGTTATTATACCAAGCCAAATTGAAAGCATTGGGAACAACGCATTTAAAAACACATCAAGATACACTTTTACTGTTACTATGGAAGGATTGGAGCCTCCTATTTTAGGCAATGAAGTTTTTGAACAAGATGAGGGTAGGGTGGTTTTCATTATTAAGGTTCATTGTGAAGCATTGGAAGCTTATAAGACAGCGCCCAATTGGTCTAATTATGCGGACCGCATACGTTCAATTGAAGAGGGTTGCACTTCTAATGTAAAATACACATATACGCTCACCGATGGAACAGTAGTGAAAGGGACACTATGTGATGATACAAAAACCTTGAACAGTGACGACACCAAGATAATAACTGACAGAACCATGATAAAATCACTTCAGATTCATGATTGTGTCACATCAATTGGTGATGCTGCATTCTCGAATTGTCTTGAAATGAATAATGTTATTTTACCAAATTCATTGACAACAATAGGTGATAGTGTATTTGTTGGTAATCCAAAACTTCTTAACATTACAATACCGAGTGGCGTTACAACAATGGGTGAATACGTATTCTATCAAGGCTCAATCGACCCAATCACAATATCCATGGAACCGCTTACTCCTCCGTCCATTTCTCCCAACACATTTATAGGACGCAACTGTTCCATTAAAGTTCACTGTGATGTGTTGAGTGATTATAAAACAGCAGAATATTGGGTGAATTATGCTGATAGGATTGAACCCATAGAAGATGATTGTTTGAAAATGGAATACTATATTATGAATGAGACGAAAAGTATCATTTGTAACGGTAATGCTACATTAACAAGAGGCGAGATACCGACAGAGGATGACATCACGGTAATCCAAGGAGTGACAATTGGCAGTTGCGTTGAAACGATTGGAACCTCTTTACTCAATATGGGGGACGCACATAGTTCTTTGCAAATTATTGAAATGAAAGACGGTGTGAAGACTATAGGCCAATATGCATTTTTAGGTACAAATTCTTTACGAAGCATAACATGGCCGAACACATTGGAGGAAATCCAATATGAGGCATTCTTCAGTAGTGGTATACATGAAGTTATATTACCGAATGGGTTGAAACGTCTTGGCGGTGCGGTATTCCAACTATGCGAGTCCTTAACTGCATTGACCATACCAAGCACTATCGAACAAATTGGCCCATATCTATGTGACGGTTGCAGCGCATTGACTTCCGTCACAATTGAAAGACAAACGCCACCACAATTAGCGGAGTATGCTTTTGACGGAAGTTATCCTATATATGTTCCATGTGAGGGTATCGTGGCGTACAAGCAAGCAGATGGTTGGAAAGAATATTGTGAGAGGATAATGCCTATAGAGCAAGACTGTACATACGACTATGAATGCCCAAGCTTTAAGCTATCATACATAATTCAAGGTGATGACAATCCTAAGATAATAGCATGTGACGGCAATACGACATTATATAGCACTGACATAGGTGAAACTGCATTGAACAATATTTATAGTGTTATAATTGGTGAATGTACTAAAGTCATAGGTGGAAGCTGCTTCTTTAGCGCGACAACCTTGGGGACATTAGGCTTCCAAGAAGGATGCGTGGAAATAGCAAACAATGCATTCGCATATTGTTCATATTTAATCAATTTTGCATTCCCCAACTCGCTCACAACCATAGGTAATTCAGCATTTGGCACATGCAGACACTTGACAGAGGTGACGATACCAAGCGGTGTAACCTCAATTGGAAACAGTGCGTTCCATCAATGCAGCAATTTGAGGAGAATTGATGTGGAAGCAACAACGCCACCTATGTTAGGTGCTAATGCTTTTGGAGAAACCAATAATTGTCCAATCTACGTACCATGCGCAGCAATCAATGCTTACAAGCAAGCAGATGGTTGGAAAGAATATTGTGAGAGGATACAAACGAAGTGGGATGAATGCAATAAAGCTGAATGGTTCGATGACAATGGCGAAGAGGGTGCAATCCCATGTGATTCATCCTTAACGCTCAGTTATGAGGACTTTCCACATGACGAACGCCCTATGACTCATATGACGATTGGAGGATGCGCTGAGACAATCAATGAAGATACCTTACGCGGTTTGCTTACAGTAAAAACGCTTGAATTAAAAGAGGGGGTAAAAACAATCCAAACCAATGCAATTGCAGGATGCCGCAATCTTAAGCAAATCACTTTGCCTAGTTCTATAACTACCATTGGCTATAATGCGTTGTATGGGTGCACATCTTTGGAATGGATAAAAATATATGCCACAACTCCACCGACAATAAGTGGTACTGCATTTAGTGATACCAATAATTGTCCGATATATGTGCCAACTACAGCTGTTAATGCTTATAAAACAGCTTTGGGCAGCGAATATACTGATAGAATTCAGCCTATGCCATAGAAAAGTACATTATAATTAATTAAAATATCCTAGATTGTGATGGTCTAGGATATTTTTTATTATATAATATATCAATTTTTTATTATAATATTATATTAAATAATTTATTTTAAAGATTATTTGTTTTTTTAATATTTTTTTTATATCTTTGCAATAGATTATATTTTTATTGTTAATTAAAAGAATAATGGATATTAACCTAAAAATTGAAGGAGAACCTCAAGAAGTTACGGAAATAAGGCATAAGATACTTACAGAGTTTTCAGACTTGGAGTTTCAAGAGGAAGGGCATATATACACACTCCATGGAGAGAATCTTCCATCCGTATCTCAAATCACGCACCAATTCAACGCATATCCTTTTGATGTAATGGCACAGTCAATCGCTTATGCGGAGAAACATGGCGAGACTCCACAGTATTGGAGGGATAAATGGAAATTCCATAATCTGCAATCAACGACAAGCGGTACCTTGGTCCATTCTTATGGCGAGTCCCTTGGATGGTTAAAGAATGGACATGCAGAACTGATAACTGAGGACAATAAATGCAAGTATATCAAGGAAAAAGGATGGCTCATACCGACAAGGCCAAAAGAAGAGGCTATACTGAAGTTCTATAACGAGCTTCACAAGGATTTACATTTTGTATTGGCTGAGACAAAGGTATATACTGGAAAAAACAAATCCCTCACCAACCTCAAGCAAGACTATTGTGGCACCTTTGATATACTTTTCTACTACAAGGACCCTAAAGATGATTCAAAGAGTGGTTTGTGTATATTTGACTTCAAGACCAACAAGACATTGAAAAGCCCTTTCAGTAGGGGGCGAAAGAGATATCTCCTATCGCCGTTCACTGACCTATACGAAGAGGATTTGTCTTATTACACACTCCAATTGTCATGCTATCAGATACCGCTTGAGGATATAGGGTTAAAGGTAATTGCAAGACGAATCGTATGGTTGAGGGAAGACGGCACATATGAGCTAATTCCACTTGAGGATGTTACACAAAGATTGAGGGAGACACTATGATGCAAGTCATTAAAGTCAACTACGTGCCATTTCTTGATAAGAAGGTTAGCAACTGTTACCGAATAATTAATATCTCTTATAAAGAAAATATTATTTTGTTAATATCTACTTGAAAAATTACATTTATTCCTATATTTATAATAGGAATTACAATGAAAATAAAGTTATAAAAACATTACTACAGTGTTATGCTAGTACCGATGAGAAAAGCAATCGAGCTCAGCGGACTCTCAGCCAACACCCTAAGAAAATATGCAGACAGCGGAAGAATCAAGGCACAAAGAATCGGCAAGGGGCAACGCCTCTTCGACCTTTCGGAACTCCTCGCACAAAAACAAGGCGAAGGGGGAAAACCCACTGTGTGCTATTGCAGAGTGTCAAGCGCAAAACAAAAAGACGACCTTGCAAGGCAAGTCGTACACATGCGAGAGAGGTTCCCTAACGCAGACATCATCAAGGACGTCGGAAGCGGACTCAACTTCAAAAGAAAAGGACTGCAAGCCATTCTACAACGACTTCTGCAAGGAGATAAGTTCACACTT